>Ga0265294_10003937_pt1 | contig 18713 bp, 15 predicted proteins | sample MunlanPumphouse3_FD_192504 | JGI IMG/M metagenome (GOLD analysis project Ga0265294, IMG submission 192504) | Groundwater microbial communities from a municipal landfill in Southern Ontario, Canada - Pumphouse #3 | ecosystem: Environmental > Aquatic > Deep subsurface > Groundwater | place...
GGATTGATCTCCACGGAGGTGGCTTTTGATCGTGCATTGATCACAGCTTCCAACGTTTCCCGTTCAAAATCGGCGTAGCCTTTAACCGTGTTGACAAGATTGGGAATCAGGTCGGCCCGGCGTTGATAGGAAGTTTCCACATTACCCCACTGGGCAGTGACTTGTTCACTACGGGTTACCATTCCATTATATGACCGGTAGGCTGATAATCCAAGAAGGGCGAGGATCACCACTAAAACTATGATCCCTAGGTTTTTACTTTTTTTCATGGTTGATTTTAGTTTTAATTATGAGTTGCAAATTTCGTTCCAATGTTCTCACCTCCTGACAGATTATCAGGGAAGGAAGGGTTTATATAATTTGGAGCGAAGGGTTTCGCGGTGGAATGGTGAGCAATTTGCTACGTTATCAGTTTCGATAGTGGTATAGATCATCTCTTCAAGAAGATCAGGAGCCCGGTCGGTACCCTCACCAAGATTGATCATAACCCGTTCGCCATTTTGCAGGAGTCCCTGTTGAAGCGACTGGAAGAATCCACCTACGGCAATGGCAGCGGCTGGTCCGGCTTTAATTCCTGTTTCGTAAGCGACTAATCTTGAGACTTCTACATGAAGGTTCTCATCGAAGGTGATAAACTCACCGTTTGTTTTATGTACCAAGGGAGCCAGAATCGGGTACGTTTGCGGGTTCCCGTTGGCCAGTGTAGGGATGCGGGTTTGCGGACTGTTAAAGATCGGAAAATCCTGGGTCCAACCGTCCGGGTAAGCGGTGGCTTTGGCTTTTTCCCAGGCAACGGTCATGGGGTTACATCCGCTGGGTTGGACAAGGATATACCGAGGATCTTTTGTAAACAGCCCCAGGTGCCGGATATCATTGAGTGCTTTATCGATAGCGATTGGTCCGGTACCTCCAGCGAGGGATTGGATATAGACATCTGGAATATAACCCAGTTGGCGTAACCACTCGAACACCTGTGTTTTCTTAGCTTCAACGCGGGCTGGGTCGATATTGCCGCCCGACATGGGGATATTATATTTTTTTGAAAATTCTGCACAGATCTTTTTTGCCAGAGCGTAGTCGCCTTTGATGCGGTACACCCGCTGTCCAAAGCAACTGACACCGGCTTCGTTAGATTTTAGAGCATCTTGCGGGATAAAAACGGACAATGAAATGCCTGCCTTAGCCAGATAAAAGGCAAATGCCGTGGCAATATTTCCGGTACTGGCCACGCAGTACTCTCGAATTCCATATTCTTTTAACACAGAAGCAGCCATGGCAGCGGCCACATCTTTGAAAGTACCGGTACCTCCATTCAGATCGTTTCGATAAACCAGAACGGTCAGGTTGGTTCCAAAATAGTGTTGGGCGAACTCCTCGAGGAAAGCCCATCGCTCGACGGGAATAGCCCCCTCACCACTGGTGATGATATTGTTACGATTTATCAGCGGTAGATAGTCGAAGTAGTGGAAAAATGATTCTACCCGGGTATTCTTATCTGCAATCAGTTGCTGTATGCCAGCCGGATCATTTTGATAACGAACATCCACCCATTTGCTTCCGCAAGCTGGACACTGCTGCTGATGAGCAAACCATGGGCCAAAGCCTGCTATCTTTTCTCCACAGGTACGACAGACAAAAAAGTACTTATTATTTTCCATTGGGCTCGGTTTTCAAAGGATCATGCCGGCAGCTACCGTTTCATGGGTTGCTTCGTCGATAAGAATCAAGCTTCCTGTCAATCGGTTACGGTTATACGCATCGTAAAACAGGGGTTTGGTTGTTTTGATCCGGATTTTTCCAATATCATTCATGCCGATCGTACGGTCTTGGTCATTTCGGGTGAGCGAGTTGATATCCATCTTGTAACAGATTTCCCGGATCAGGCATCGGGCTTCACGGGAAGTGTGCCGGATTGTATATTTACCCGCCGGGTTCAGGGGTTTTTCATTAAACCAGCAAACCATCATGTCAATCTCCTGCGATACTTCCGGTAACCGATCGGGACTGACAATCATATCGCCACGGCTAATGTCGATATCATCTTCGAGACGAATGGTAACGGATTGACTGTTAATGGCCTCATTAATAGACTTTTCGAAAAGGTCGATAGATGCGATCCGTGAGAGCTGGCGACCGGGCAGCACCATGACTTCATCTTTGGTGTGGAATTGGCCGCCGGCAACGCGACCGGCATAGCCACGATAGTCATGGAATTCATCGGAAACAGGGCGGATCACGTATTGAACCGGAAATCGTGGGTCTGAAATATTTCGGTCGGCGGTGATATCGATGTTTTCCAGAAGCTGAAGGAGCGTTGGGCCCTGATACCAGGGGGTTTTCTCCGATGGATTCACTACGTTATCTCCGAGTAGTGCGCTAATCGGAATAAACTGTATGTCTTTGATATCGAGGTTATTAGACACCTTTAGGTAGGTTTCTCGTATCGATTCAAAAATGTTTTGATCGTACCCGACGAGGTCCATTTTGTTGATACAAATCACCAGGTGGGGAATTTGGAGTAGGGAGGCGATATAGGAGTGACGGAGTGTTTGTTCGAGGACTCCCTGTCTGGCATCAATGAGGATAATCGCGAGGTTAGCGGTTGAAGCGCCGGTGACCATATTACGGGTATATTGGATATGACCGGGGGTATCGGCGATGATGAACTTACGTTTTGGGGTAGCGAAGTATCGGTAGGCCACATCGATGGTGATTCCCTGTTCTCGCTCGGCCCGGAGCCCGTCGGTAAGCAGCGCCAGGTTGATTTGTTCGTTTCCGCGGCGCAGCGAGTCGCGTTCGACAGCTTCGAGCTGGTCTTCGAAGATGGATTTACTATCGTACAGCAGTCTTCCGATCAGGGTAGATTTGCCGTCATCAACGCTTCCGGCCGTAGTGAACCGGAGCAGTTGCATATCGAGGTAAGCTTCGGAGTTAAAATCGGAGTCAAACATAATTTTTCGGAAATGATCAGAAATAGCCCTCTTTCTTTCGGTCTTCCATGGCTGCTTCGGAGCGTTTATCGTCGAATCGGCCACCTCTTTCGGTGACTCGTGTAGCTGCGATTTCGCGAATGATATCGACCAGGTTGTCGGCTTTGGAGCATGTCAGACCCGTGCAGGTGATATCTCCGATCGTTCGGCAGCGGAAATCATCCTCCACGAGCTCTTCTGTTGGTTTTAACTTCATGAATGGTGCCCAGGCGAGCCAAACGCCATCGCGGTAGAAAGCTTTTCTGCGGTGGGTAAAATAGAGGCTGGGTATCTCGATATTTTCGCGAAAGATATATTGCCAAACATCCATTTCGGTCCAGTTTGACAGTGGAAACACCCGGAAATGTTCGCCCAGGTTTTTGCGACCATTAAATAGGTTCCAGAGTTCGGGGCGTTGATTTTTGGGATCCCATTGTCCGAATTCATCCCGATGGGAGAAAAAGCGTTCTTTAGCGCGGGCTTTCTCCTCATCGCGACGGCCGCCGCCGATTGCCACATCGAATTTATAGTGTTCGATAGCATCCAGCAGGGTAACAGTTTGGAGGACATTCCGACTGGCGTTAAAGCCTGATTCTTCTACAGCACGGCCGTTGTCTATACTTTCCTGCACCAGTCCGACGACCAGCCTGGCCCCAAGTTTTTCGACCAGTTGATCCCGGTATTTGAGTGTTTCATCGAAATTATGTCCAGTATCAATATGGAGCAGGGTGAAGGGGAATCTCTGAGGCCAGAATGCTTTCCTGGCCAGGTGAACCATCACGATGGAGTCTTTTCCGCCGGAAAAGAGGAGGGCAGGATTTTCGAATTGGGCTGCCACTTCCCGCATGACGTAAATTGACTCATTCTCCAGTTCTTCCAGGTGATTTATTCGATGTCCGTTCATAACTGCTTATTCTCTTGGTTATCATGTAGGCCGCACTCTTTGGAGGAGTTATTTTCCCACCACCAGCGTCCGGCACGGATATCTTCACCTGGTTGAACCGCACGGGTACAGGGTGCGCATCCAATGCTGGGGTAACCTTTGTCGTGCAGTATATTGTATGGAACATGATTGTCATGCAGGTGGGTGACGACCTCTTCCAGGCTCCAATTGTATAATGGATTAACTTTTATGACCTGGTAGGTGGGGTCGTAGGAGATGCGCCGGATCGTTTGCCTGGAGTTGGATTGTGCGGCCCGCAATCCGGTGATCCAGCAGGCTGTTTCTTTTAGCATTCTTTCCAGGGGTTCAACCTTCCGGATATAGCAGCACTCTTTCCGGTTCTCGATCGATTCATAGAAGCTGAATGGGCCTTTGTTAGTAAGCAGTTGCTCTACTTTCTGTTGATCGGGGAAGAGTACTTTGATCTTTTTTTCATACCGGGCCAGCGTCTGGCTCATCACTTTATAGGTTTCTTCAAAATGCCGACCGGTATCCAGGGTGAAAACCAGCACCGGAATTCTGGCGGTGAAGATCATGTCGGTGATCACCTGATCCTCCTGGCCGAAGCTGGTGGAGAACGTTGTTGTTCCTTCAAAACGTTCGGCAAGATATTTCAGGGTATCGATTACTGACCAATTCTTTGTTTCATGGTCAAGTTGAGCTGCCAGCTCTTCATTGATTTCATCTTTCAAAACCATATCCAACTGATACCACTAATAAATAAGTGAGTGGCAAAGGTATAAATTCCTAAACAGGATAAATACCTAATTTGGTTGGGCAGGCTTGCGACCAGGGTTTAGTTGAAGGCGGTCCTGACCTCTTCGGCCGAGATCCCGAAGAGTGTTTGGAGCAGCTTGTTTAGGTCTTCAACCTGACCGCTGATGTGTATAGTCAGGTTGGTATGTTCGAGATGTTCGCCTGGCTTCAAAGCGGCGGCGGGTGAGGAGGCTTCCAGCTCGTAGAATGGTCCCATTTGGCTGCCATCCTCCAGTGGACCGTCATTATAGGCGTTGATGACATCTCCTGCATAGGGGTCATCCTGCAGTTCCCACATGCTGTTGACGTATCCATTATGGTGGTCGGGCTTAGTGAAGAACTGGAGAGTCAGGATGTTTTGTTCATAGTCATAGCTGCCCAGATAGTTTCTGGCCCGTGAAGGGCTGAGCCCGATTTTCCCTCTTTGGAGTCCATCCGCTTTGAAAAGAATCAGATTATCAGTGATTTTAAGGCGATCCGCAGGAACCTTGCCGAAGTAGGCGTCGTTCACTACGGGGCCGAGTTCGCTTGCCGGACCGGCCACATAGGGAACCAGAATGATATTGGAGGGAGAGCAGATGAGTTGGCCGAGCATCCAGATGGAGAGGAGACCTGACGATTGGGTCCAGGCCAGTTTACCTGTGTTGGTGATTTTGTTAACCGACTCATAAACAACTGATTTAGTGCTCTCCGGCAAGGCGATTCCGGTACGGGCAAGGAATTGGTCGGGCTGGAGCATTCTGACGGATCGGTTAGCCCGGAGGCTAAAGCTAAACTGGCTATTGTTAGTCAGCTGGATATCTTTTGTGAAGATTGCCATGGTATCATCAGCCGAGACTAGGTCGAACGGTTCGTAGTCGATAGGAGCCGGCACCTGCCAGTTATCGAAATCGAATGGTTTTCCGGGGGGGAAGTAGATCCCGAACTGTCCTCCTTCCGGTCCGAGCCAGAATCGTTCTTCTCCACCGAAATTACTGAAATGTGGAGCTGGCTGCCCCGTTTGGATAAGACCATAGTTGATCCACCCGAAGCTCGGGCCGGCTTTTCCTGAGGCGGTGGAGGTCATCACACGCCCCTGATAGTCGGGAACGATGGCCAGCATTGCTTCTCCACGTTGGAGTACAATGGTTTTCTTATGTTTGGATAGAAACTCCAGGTCATATCCGAAAGATCCGGGTTGAAAAGTTTGATCCATGGTTTGTTCATTTGAGGATTTCCGGCTGGCCGGGTTGTTGCATCCAACCACAAGTGCCAGACACACAACAGGGATTAAATATTTCATATCGTGATATTAGGGTTGTTTCATCTCCAGGTCGCGCCCACCCGCTCTTCACTCACACTTTCCTGCCTGCTCCGTCACCGATATCGGCAACATAAAACTCGGCTGTCAAGCCCGTGACTTTCTGGTAGGCTGGTCCGACGCGGCGAATCAGTTCATCGACTGCCTCTTCGGCCACGAGGCTGACAGTGCATCCACCAAAGCCGGCACCTGTCATGCGGGATCCGATAACACCGGGGATTTTCCTTGATTCGGCCACGAGGGTATCGAGTTCAAGACCGGTTACCTCATAATCATCTCGGAGTGAGTCATGAGAGTCGTTCATCAGTTGCCCAAACTGTTTCAGGTCGCCGCTTTTTAAAGCTTTGACGGCCAGGGAGGTGCGTTCATTTTCCAGGATGGCGTGACGGGCACGACGCATAACTGTTTCATCTTTAATGAGATGCTGGTGTTCGGTAAATTCGGCACCAGTTAATTCTGCCAGATACTGAATCTTTTTAGCCGGTTGCAGGGCGACAACAGCAGCCTGGCATTCGGCCACGCGCTCATTGTATTTTGAATCGGCGAGCCCGCGAGGTTTATTGGTGTTGGCAATGACCAGCTTATATCCACTGATGTTCATCGGAACAAGTTCATAATCAAGTGTATCGCAGTTTAAGTATATGGCATGATTCTTTTTGCCCATACCGACAGCAAATTGGTCCATGATACCGCAATTGACGCCCACGAAATTGTTTTCAGCGGCGCGACCGATTTTCACCAGCTCAATGCGGTCATAGGCAAGTTGATATAAGTCATCAATGGCGACACCGGTGACGAGTTCGATGGAGGCGGAAGAGGAGAGGCCGCTTTTGTTGGGAATGTTACCATAGAAAAGCATATCCACACCAGAAGGTTTAAATCCTCTTTTAACCAGCTCATTAATTACTCCCAGCGGGTAGTTCACCCATTCATCGCCGATCTTGCGATCAAGCTCTCCAATCGGAATGGAGGCTTCGAAATCAAAATTGAGGGTAGCCATCCTGACCACTGGTTGGGTTGATTTGCGGATAGCGAGGTAGGTCCCGAAACTCAGCGCACAGGGGAAAACATATCCGCCGTTATAATCGGTATGCTCACCGATGAGATTAACCCGGCCGGGTGAAAAGAATAGTGCAACATCTTCGGTTGAGGGCCCATATTTCTCAATGAACTTGTTAATGATCTCAGTATTATTCATGTTAAAAAAATTAAGTAAAAAAACGTTTTCCTAATCGGTGAACAGGATTCAAAAGTAGCAAAAAAGCTGCCGAATGCCCTGATAATTGTGCAAAAAGCGCTATACTTGCCTTACATACGTACAAATTTACAAAATTATGAAATTCAACAAGTTATTAGGAATTGTCGGTGCAGCCTCCATCATTCTCGGAGTGATTGGCGGGTGTGCTCCTAAGCAAAAAAAATCAACTAACGAAAATATGGATATTAAGAAAGAAATTGTTGGTCAGGTAGATGGAAAGGATGTTTACCAGTTTACTCTGACGAATGCCGGTGGCATGAGTGCCAAGGTTCTTAGTTACGGCGCCATTGTGACTCACCTCTACGCACCTGATCGGGATGGCAAGATGGAAAATGTTGTGTTGGGTTTTGATGATCCGGCTCAATACTGGACTGAGCCCTACATCAATGATGCTCCCTATTTTGGATCGGTTGTTGGGCGGTATGGAAACCGGATTGCCCAGGGCAAGTTCACTCTAAACGGGAAAGAGTATCAGCTGGCAACCAACAATGGACCGAACCATTTGCATGGTGGGCTCAAGGGATTTGATAAGGTTGTTTGGGATGCTGAGCCGGTAATGACCGAAGAGGGGCAGGGGGTAAAACTCACTTACAATAGTGTTGATGGAGAAGAGGGTTACCCCGGGAATCTGACTATCAGCATCACGTATACTCTGACTAAGGATAATTGCCTAAAGTGTGACTATTCAGGAACTATTGATCAGCCTTGCCCGGTGAATGTTACGCACCATGGGTATTTTAACCTGACGGGTGGAGCGAAAACCAATGTTCTGGGGCATGAAATGCAGATAATGGCGGATCGCTATACTGTTGTTGATGAGACACTTATTCCTACCGGAGAGCTGAGGCCTGTTGCCGGAACTCCGATGGATTTTACAGAGCCTCATACGATTGGAGAACGGATTGATCAGGTGGAAGGTGGTTATGATCATAACTACGTCCTTTCGGATGATGTCACTGAGCTTCGCCCTGTTGCCACCGTGAAAGAACCCGTTAGTGGACGCAGCCTTGAAGTACTGACTACCGAACCCGGTGTCCAGTTTTATTCTGGCAATTTCTTGCTGGGTAATTTAACGGGAAGCGGCGGTGTCGTGTACAACAAACACTGGGGCTTCTGCCTTGAAACACAACACTATCCCGATTCTCCGAACCAGCCAACTTTCCCTTCAACAATTCTTGAACCCGGTGAAAAGTACAGTCACACAACTGTTTACCGGTTCGGGAACTAATCTCCAGTAAAAGCCTGGCTGCTCTGGAAACACTGATGATCGGAATAAGTTTTCGGAGGATAACGAATCAGGATTAGCGCTACCTTTGCACGCCCATGCAAAATTTGCCGCTAATCCTGATTTCTGCCATTTTGGTGGTTTTTGTCCTGCCAGTTCGCTGGAAAGGGGTATTGGCTCTAATCCTTGTTGCGGCGGGCGTTGGCATTACCTCAGTAGCTGTTTACCCTGTCCTGTTATCTGGAGAGACTCTCACCGTTCCTTTGATATTTCCGGGGATGCAGGAATTACCACAACTGGTCATTGATCAGTTGTCGGCCTACTTTATCCTGATCATCAACTTCACTTCCCTGACGGGAATGATTTATGCATTGGGGTACCTGAAACCCTATTATGCAACAAAAACACCGTTAAGAATCTCGATCCATTTTTTTTCATTCTTCCTATTATGGTTATCGATGTTTCTGGCTGCCAGTCTTCAGGAGGCATTCCCCTTTTTGATCGTATGGGAACTCATGACGGTATCGAGCTTTCTGTTGGTAATTTTTGATGCCGAGGATCGAATAACCTTAAAAGCTGGAATTAACTACTTGATCCAGATGCATGTAGGATGGTTCTTCCTGCTAGTGGGCTTTATGATATCGGGTCAGTCAACCGATCGCCCTGGCTTCGATGCGCTGAGTGAGTATTTCGCGCATAACCCCAACGGCTTGGTTTTCTTTCTCTTTTTTGTCGGATTTGGTGTTAAGGCGGGGTTTATTCCCTTGCATACCTGGCTTCCGCAGGCTCACCCAGCAGCTCCCTCTCACGTGTCAGCGGTGATGTCGGGGGTCATGATCAAGATGGGCATCTACGGAATCTTCCGGGTTTTGACACAGGTGCAGCAGGGATTACTGACCATTGGGTTGATCATTTTAGCCGTTTCCATTGTATCCGGCGTACTGGGGGTGATTTTAGCTATAGCTCAGCACGACCTGAAACGGTTACTGGCCTATCACAGTATTGAAAATATCGGAATTATTGGCATTGGAATCGGCCTTGGGGTGATCGGAATTGCCACTGCTAACCCAATCCTGGCCATGTTGGGATTTGCTGGCGGATTGCTACATGTGTTGAACCATTCTTTATTCAAATCACTGCTATTCTATAATGCAGGATCCGTTTACCTATCTACACACACCAGGAATATTGAGCATCTTGGCGGACTGATCCGAAAGTTGCCACTGACGGCCATCTTTTTCCTGATAGGAGCCCTGGCCATTTGCGGGTTACCTCCTTTCAACGGCTTTATCTCGGAATATCTGATCTATCTAGGAATGTTCAAGAGCGTCTCGGGGAGTAGCCTTTTTGTTTCCCTAGTTATTCTCGCTGCCCTAATTGGACTGGTTTTAATCGGTGGCCTTGCAATATTTTGTTTTACAAAAGCTTATGGAGTGGTCTTTCTGGGTAGACCAAGAAAGGCAGTGCCCAATCATCAAGCGGAATCTCCCTGGATGATGGTGCCTCAGGTAGCTATCGTCGTGTTGATCATGGCCATCGGCCTTTTCCCTGTCTTATTTGTCCGTCCGTTGATGGACCTGGTGGCATCATCATTTCATCTGACGATGCCAGCCTGGGTTTTTGGGACCTCACTCGGGGATATGCGAACCATCAGTCTTTTGGCAGGGGCTTTCATTGCACTAGCGGTGGTGATTTGGATGATCCGGAGCTTGGTTCTCCTGCGTAAACCTTTGGCGCGACAGGATACCTGGGGATGTGGATATGTGGGTAGCACCGACCGGATGCAATACACTGCTACCTCCTATGCTGATAATCTAACTACTCTGACAAAACCAGTTTTACCGATAGTAAAAGAAATGGAACTCATTGAAGATGAGGAGCTTTTCCCGAATCGCCGCACCTTTGCTACTCGTCAGTCTGATGTGATTAAAAAATATCTGGTGGATGCTCCTGTGGACCTATTGGCGGGTTTACTCAAAAAAATCGCGGTGATGCAAACCGGACAAATTCGCCATTATGTTCTGTATGCCTTCCTGTTCATGCTGCTTGTTTTTCTACTCACTTTTCTCAACCTGATTTGATCTGATATGATATGGTGGGAATGATCATCATCCTCCTGATTGCTTTGGTTTTTCCAGGAATCATACTTCGAACCAAAAGTGTGCTGAGTGGACGAAAAGGACCAGGTCTTTTTCAGCCTCTGAGGGATTGGTGGGTCCTGATGCGAAAGGGAAGGGTGGTGAGTAACTCTACCAGCATGATTTTCCAGATTGCCCCGTCTATCCAGTTGGCAGCCACCATGGTGGTTTTGTTGGTCGTTCCTGTGGCCAACCAGCCTGCCGTTCTGGGCTTTGAGGGTGATTTTGTGTTTTTTGCCTACGTTCTGGCCGTCGGGCGATTCTTCATGATCCTGGCTGCGTTGGATGCCGGTAGCAGCTTTGAAGGGATGGGAGCCAACCGGGAAGCACTTTTTGGCCTGCTGGTTGAACCAGCATTTTTTATCCTACTGGGGACCTTTGCCATGTTAACTGGCTATACCTCTTTTACGGAATTGTTTACCAGTTTTCGGGTGGATGGCAGCCCTTTTGTGTTTATATTCGGACTAATCGCCTGTTATCTGCTGGTTCAGATTGCAATGATCGAAACCAGCAGAATGCCACTCGACGACCCGAAGACTCATCTGGAACTAACGATGATCCACGAGGTAATGATCCTGGATTATAGTGGTTTCGATAAAGCCCTGATCCACCTAGGTACCGCTATTAAATCAGTTGTTTTTGGTTCATTGATAGCTAATGCTCTATTGTCTTTTGAGCCGGGCTTGGGCTGGCAGCTGATTCTTTTTGTTCTGATACAGGTGGTTTTTGCTATCATCATTGGGATATCCGAATCATTCCGGGCAAGGAACAAGATGTTTCGGAATGCCCAGTATATCCTGACCCTTTCGGCCATCTCCCTGCTTGCCTTTGTGGTGGTGCTGATCATAACACATAAACTTCCTTAATCATCCGGAATACCTCAACCTTTTATGCTAAACTTTTTAATCATATTATTTGCAATTACCCTCTTTTATTTCAGTATCGCTGAACGCTTCAGAACTTATGCCAAACTGATAGCTTTCCAGGGAGTGATCCTCTTTGGAATCTCATTTCTGGAGCTGAAGGAGGTTAACCTGGTGAATTTTATTTTCATCGCCACCGAAACACTCCTGTTTAAGGCGATCATCGTTCCTATCCTGCTGTACCGAATCATTAATCAAAATCGAGTTTATCGGGTCCACCCCAAAGCTGTTCCTGGATTTTATATTCTGATTATTTCCATGATAGCATTGATTGTCAGCATATTACTCTCAAATTTTTTGAATAGCGAATTCGTCGATTCGATCTATTTATCGGTAGCCTTATTTACGCTATTCACCGGGGTCATTTTGATTATCACTCACCGTCTGATTTTTTCGCACATGGTTGGATTTTTACTGATGGAGAATGCGGTGTTTCTATTCTCGATGGCCGTAGGGAATGAGATGCCTATGCTAATCAATCTTGGAATTTTACTCGACATTTTCGCCAGTGTTTTGATTATTGGGGTGTTAATGAACCGGATCGGTAGCCGGTTTAGCGATTTGGAAGTGAATAATCTGACGCGGTTAAAACATTAAAATGGTTCTATTTTATTTCATCTCGGCGCTTCTTTTGATAATTGGCATTCTGGCTTGGCGTCGGCCGGGTATTACCCATGCGCTGCTGATGGCTTTTGGCGCAGTACAGGTAGGTTTTACGGTTTATGCGGCTCTTCATGTCGGGATGACCGATTTACACTATTTTACTTATGATTCACTGGGGATCCTCTTTCTTGGGGTATTAACGCTGATCAGTTTGGCTGTGATTTTCCATGGTCTGATCTATTTTCATCATGAGGGATTAGATCGCTACTACTTTTACCATGGAGCTTTGATAGGCTTGATTGTTAGCATCTCGCTGGCTTACCTGGCTAATGATGTTACCGTGGTGTGGATACTGGTTGAGGCGACAACACTAACGGCTTCGGTGTTGATTTATCACGAGAAAACTGCTCATGCACTGGAGGCTACCTGGAAGTACCTCTTCCTATGTTCAGCGGGTATTGCCTTTGCCTATATGGGAATCCTTTTTCTCAGTCTGACGACCAAAGGCTATAATCTTGATGGTTTGAGTTTTGCCAACGTGTCCCAAGTAGCTGCTAATGCCAATCCTCTCTATCTCAAAATTGCTTTTCTGTTTGTGTTTATTGGATACTCCACCAAGATGGAACTCTTTCCGATGCATACAGTGGCTATCGATGCTAACTCGGTTGCTCCTGCCCCTATTGGTGCCCTTCTATCAACCGGTTTGGCTAACCTCGGTTTTGTCTCGATTTTTCGGGTGTATCAATCGCTTGAAGGGAGTGCTATTCGGGAGTGGATGAATCATATCTTCGTGCTGGCGGGGGTTTTGTCAGTTTTAGTGGCTGCCGGGTACATGCTCAAGGCTCGCCATCATAAGCGGATGCTGGCTTATTCCAGCCTAGAAGTGATGGGCATGGTTGCTATTGCTATTGGGATTGGAGGGAAAGGACACTACGCCGCCATTCTGCTGCTTGTTGTCCATGCACTGGTCAAATCAACCCTATTTTTTCAGTTCGGGCAGCTTTATCGCATCCTTCGGGTTCTTAAAATCACCGAGAGTGGCAACTACATGAAAATCAATCCATCTGGAGGTGTAGTTCTTCTTCTGGGCGTGATTGCTATCCTGGCGATACCTCCATCCGGGTTATTCATTGGTGAATACCTGATCTTTACGGAACTAGTCAACACCCATCAATGGTGGATTCTGGCGATAACCATGATGCTTCTCTGCTTTGTGCTGTATGCAATGGCTACCCGTTTTATGCATATTTTATTCTCGGATCCTTCCGAACCGACGTTAAAGACTACTGAGCCCGGAACGGTCAAGCCTTGGGAAACTCTGCTCCAGTACACTTTCCTCCTCCTATCCTTTGTTTTGTGTTTTTATCAACCGGAATGGCTGGGAGAGTTAATTGTTGGGATTATTAAATGATGATTGAGGAGATAAGCCAGATGAATAACATGAGCTGTAAGTTACAATCGATTGATAATGTGTCGATTATGGATTATTCGGCGTTTATGAGCGAGCTAACTAGTTTGATTCGTGACCCAGCAAACCATTGTTTATTTTATATGGCTTATCCGAATTCCGGAGGGCTGCGTTTTCTCGCCTGTATTGCCCGGGATGAGCATCATGATTTTGTTTTGTTGTCACATCAGTTAGATAATATTGAAGCATCTTTGGAATCACTGACGCCCGAAGTGCCACAATTACATCTATTTGAGCGGGAAATTGCCGAAAATTTTGGGGTTCGTTTCGAAGGGCATCCCTGGATGAAGGGGGTTCGTTTCACGACCTACGATCTGCGTGAATATGCTAAAAGTGGAAAGTTAGAGCGGAAGGATTATTCATTCTTTGAAATGGATGGCGAGGAGCATCACGAAGTAGGAGTTGGGCCGATCCACGCCGGAATTATTGAGCCTGGCCATTTTCGTTTTATCTGCAATGGCGAGCGGGTCATGCATTTGGAGATCATGCTCGGTTATCAACATCGGGGGGTGGAGTCTTTGCTGACTACTGCACGCACGGGGTTAGTTCGATCATTATTGGCTGAATCGGTCGCTGGGGATACAGCAGTAGGGCACAGCGTTGCGCATGCCACCCTGATGGAATCTTTAGCGGGTTATTCCTCACCACCACGTCTTGATCTGGAGCGGGCTATTGCCCTGGAGATGGAGCGAATAGCGGTTCATATTGGGGATACGGCTGCTCTCTGCACCGATGTTGCCTATCAGAGCGGTCAGGTAGTGAATGAAGCCTTACGAACCACGGTTATCAATACCACGCAGTTTTGGTGTGGAAACCGCTTCGGCAAGGGTTTAGTCAGGCCGGCCGGAACACACTATCCGGCTACCGCGGAGGTTATTGCAGCAATTCGTAATGTACTGAATGACAGCATTAAACGTTATGTGGATATGGCGGATGTAATTTACACGTCGCCTAGTGTTCTCTCACGGTTCGATGGCATTGGAATGGTCACGACGAATCAGGCGATGAACATTGGTGCGGTTGGCATGGCGGCCAGGAGCAGCGGATTGAAGCGGGATATTCGTCAGTCGCATCCGTCTCTTGTCTATGCAGCCTTACCCCACAACCCCGTAGTCATCGATTCGGGTGATGTTTTGGCCAGGGGCATGCTCCGGAATCTGGAGGTGAGGCAATCGGCTGCTATGATACACAAGTGGCTGGATCAGTTAGAACAGCTGGATCCGGTGGGTTGTCGGCCGGATTATTCACTGAAAATGAAACCTGATACGATTGCTTTCAGCCTGGCAGAGGGATGGCGCGGAGAGATCTGTCATGTTGCCATTACTGACAGCCAGGGGCACATGATCCAGTACAAGGTGAAGGATCCGTCTTTTCATAATTGGATGGCATTGGCTTTAGCCGTCAGAAATCAGGAGATATCCGATTTCCCAATCTGCAATAAGAGTTTTAACCTTTCCTATTGCGGTCACGATTTATAAAAGGAAGAAATAATGCGACGAGTCATAAGAATTGTCAGAAGTCACGGGAAACAGTTTGTGCCAGATCTTCGGCGCGCGCAGGTGTCTCCGCTTTTTCGGGGCTTGCCGATTGTGGAGCGTGAGCCGTTGGCAGGGGAGGCGGATTTGTTGGCTGATCTTTGTCCTACTGGGGCCATTAACGCAGCACCTTTCGGCTTGAATTTGGGGAAATGCGTTTTTTGCCGGGAGTGTGAATTTGCTTGTCCGGGGGTTGTGCGGTTCACCAATGATTATCGAATTGCAACAAACGACCCAAACCGACTGATTATCACTCATAAAGGACCAAGTCCAACGGTTAACGATACGCTGGTGCGTCCGGAGATCCGGCGTTTGTTTCGTCGTTCGCTAAAGCTCCGGCAGGTGTCGGCGGCGGGTGACAACAGTGGTGAGATGGAGTTAAATGCCGCGGGGAACGTAAACTTTGATATGGGCCGCTATGGTATTGAGTTTGTTGCCTCACCCCGTCATGCCGATGGAATGGTGATCACGGGTCCAATATCGGTGAATATGGCCGAGGCTCTCCAGATTTGTTATGATGCTATACCGGAACCGAAGATCATTATCCTGGTCGGCAGTGAGGCTATTGGCGGTGGGCTTTATAGGAAAAGTCCGGTGGTTGACCGGACTTTTCTTGATCGTTATCCTGTAGATCTTTTTGTTCCCGGAAATCCGGCCCATCCACTCACTTTTATCAACGGAGTGATGGATTTGATCCGAGGAGACGGGTGGGGTTAAATCCCCAGTTTTTCACGGATGTCTGCCGGGATTCCGTTTTTATTGACCATGATACAAGTGGTCTTAAGTTTTACATAAGGGGCTGATATATAAGAATATCCCTTGTATTGGTTGCCCATTCCCCATGAATTTTTTTCCAGATAGTATTTATTGCCATCCTGATCATGGGCTATTCCAACCAGGTGCATACCGTGGTCGTCTGTGGTTTGGAAGGTGTTAAACTCCATTTGTCTGCGTTCCTGGGTAATGTCCGGTTCCATGCCTGGCTTAAAAGTTTTCCCATCCCAATTATCGGGAGGAACCACTCCGACTCCGAGGGTGAAATTGAATCCTTTATCGAGATCTGCCGCCCAGGCAACGGTGTAGCCGTTCCGGATTGTATGATCAACAATGCGTTCCAGATCTTCGACCGGTACGTTATACACTGATCCGCGAACCCAATTGTCGGGTACTTCCAGGACAAAAGTTTCGTAGAAGGGGTGATGGTTAAAGGAGGAGATCTCCACATAATCATCCAGGTTTAAGCCGAGCGAAGCGGCAAAGGAGGCCGGGGTATAGCTGGTTCCTTTATATTCAAATGATTCCGGGATTTCCCCCAAGTAGGCATCAATCAGATTTTCGAACCCCGTTTTCCATACCGGACTCAGCTTTCTGTTAGGATTTTTTACGATTCCATCGGCATAAGCCTTGAGTACAGCATCCATTTCACCATGGATGATCCGGTTTTCACCAATTTGATTTCCTGTGTACACTGATAGCGGAACGATACCGTAACGGCGGATCGAGTTGATCACATCATGATTCGCACCCCCTGGTCCGAATTCAAGGTTCCCGTGCCATCTGACATACTGGGTTGCTTTATCGCAGTAGGTGTTCCTAACCACGTGCATAACAGACAGTTCAGTCTCAGGTTTTCCAATGCGGATCATTTCTGATTCCAGCATGGAGATAGTTGAGAATGACCAGCAGGTACTGGATGAGCCCTGGTTTTTCACTGGTGTTCGCGGGTGTTCAATTTCGATCGTAAATCGATAAGGAGGTTTCTCTTTTTTCTTTTTGCCACCCAGTGGGTATGCAGGAATGACGAGCAACAGGGCAATGAGAAGAGTGAGAAGCCGGGGATATGGTATTGTCTTCATAATATTCAGGGAATTAGTTGATTAAGCCGATTTTTTTGGCAATGTGTGATGGAATACCGTCTTTATGTACCATGATTGACACCGTACGTAGGCGCATAAAAGGAGCTGACATATAGGAGAATCCCTTGAATTTTCCGCCATCGCCCCATGAGTTTTTCTCCATGTAATATTTATGGCCAAACTGATCGGTGGCCAAGCCTACCAGATGCATGGCGTGGTCATCAGTCAGGTTATAGTTGTCGAATACTTCTTGGCGATCCTCCTGACCGATTGTTTTTTCCGGAGCTGCGGGGTCGTTGATATCGGCTCCTTCCTCCATGATGCGGCCAAAGCCTTCATTAAAGCGGAGTCCGGTAATATCAGCAGCCCAAGATATTGAGATTCCTTTTTCGAGGGAATAGTCAATGACTTCCATCAATTCATCAATCGGGACATTATGAACTGGCTCCTGTGCCCAGTTGTCGGGGATTTCGATCACAAACTCCTCATAAAAGGGATGATGATTAAAAGAGGAGATCATGATATAATCATCGGGATTAATTCCCAGGTGGTTGGCAAACTCCTTCGGGGTAAACATCTGTCCATCCCATGAGAATGATAGGGGAAGTTCACCGAAGTAGGCATCCAGAACGCCATTAAAGCCTGTCAGCCATACCGGTGTGAGCTTACCGTTACGGTTACGCACCACTTCTTTGACGATACCGGAGAGAACGGTGCTGATCTCACCATGGCGGTGCTGGGGTTCACCGTATTCGAGACCTTCATAAACATCCCGGGGCACGATACCATTCTTGCGGATAGAGTTAAGAACGTCATGCTGCTCTCCACCTTCGGCAAAATTGGATGTGCCGTGAAACCGGACATAGTTTTCGGCTTTTGCAACATAGACGTGACGAACGGTGAACATCTCGGACAGCCCGATCTCACCCTTTCCCATCCTGAGGAGTTCGCTCTCGAGCATAGAGGTGGTGGCAAAGCACCAGCAGGTGGAGGTTGATGCCTGGCTTTTTACGGAGGTGGTCGGAGCTTGTCGGATCACGCTCATCTCAAAGCCTGGTTGGGTCTCTTTTGAATCCTGGGCAGCCAGGAAGGCTGGCAGTAGAATAAACAGAAGAGCCAGCTTCATAGTCATTTTTTTCATTTGAAAAGTATTGTTGTTAATAATGAGTCAATTAGAAGGGGTTTTCTCTCTACATTTAAATCGCTATTTTTAAAGCTTCTTAACAGCTTCTAAAATACAAAACCCAAATCGATGAAAAGATTTTTCGGAACAGTAATTGCCATCTGCCTGCTTTTTTCGGCTCAATTCCTTGAAGCCCAGACAGTCACTACCGCTTCCCTGATTGAAGAACTGATCGATCTACCCGGTTTGACTACTTTAACAGGTCCCACTTTTAGCTCAGTTCAGTACTCATCCTATGATCGTCGCAGTGTTGCACCCGATCAGCCCGGGTGGTTTGGTAATGCCGACGGCTTTGGCGGTGAACCGATCCCTGGATTTGAATCTGTCCTCCGTCAGCCTGATGCCAATGGAATTGGCGAGTACCTCATTTGCGATGTGAAAGGTCCCGGAGCAATTGTACGTCTGTGGACTGCTCAGTTTGCGGGTGAAGTCACCATGTGGCTGGATCAGCAGAAAGAGCCTATTTATCAGGGTCCTGCGCAGGATTTCTTTTTCCATGCCTGGGAATCAATCCTAGGAGAGAAGCCCAGAGCGGCCTGGGAGGGAACACTTTTTC
>Ga0265294_10003938_pt1 | contig 18712 bp, 14 predicted proteins | sample MunlanPumphouse3_FD_192504 | JGI IMG/M metagenome (GOLD analysis project Ga0265294, IMG submission 192504) | Groundwater microbial communities from a municipal landfill in Southern Ontario, Canada - Pumphouse #3 | ecosystem: Environmental > Aquatic > Deep subsurface > Groundwater | place...
TCCCCCGGAGGAAACTTGTTTACCCTTCAGGAAATCCAGTGCTGCAGCCACCGCCGGTTCTGCCAGGTCTCGTTCTGCATCGGTGGCACCAGTGCCCAGGTATCTTCCCAGGGCTATCAAGGCCATACCAGTTATATCCACATCCGGCTCCACCCCGGCCCCCCAGGAAAATCCGCCATTATCAAACTGCTGCTGGGCGAGCCACTCAATGGCAGCCAGTCTGTCATACAAACCATTGCCCCCATCAAGAGCGATCATCGCAAAGATATGATTATTGGTACCATCGCCAAAGCTGCCGTCACCATTTTGTTGGGCGGCCAGAGCGTTGATCCAACTTTCGGGACGGCCTCCTTTAGCCAGCTCGTTTAGAATTGCGGCAGCATATTCAGAAGCGGACGAATCCTCCCCAGGTTCTAAAACCGGTAACAACCAGGTCCCATCCCTTAATTGTTCCTTGGCTCCATAAACTGCGAGAGTATCCCAGAAGGAGGCCAGATTCTTGTTATTAACCGACTGATAATATTCCAGTGTGGTTGTTACTGCCTGTTCAGGTGTTTCCGTTGCGCCCTCTGCATATGATCCGAATGGCAACATAGTAAGTATCATAACCAGACTTAACACCAAGCTCCATGCATTGCGTATGTGAATATTTTTCACTATCATTTTCTCCTTTCATCCATTACGCAGGACTATCCCCGCTCCATGATCAATGCTTCAAGATTGACCGGATGCTGCAGATTCAAACCAGCGCAGGCTGGTATCTTTTCACCTTACCCTCTGCCCTGCACTTGAATCTGTATCCTCCGGGTTCGCTCTCAACTATCCACTATTGACACCTGCATAAAAAAACCCCTAACCATAAGTTAGGGGAATGTATGCCAATGGATATATTAACACCACTGCCTCCCCCCTATCGCCCGTAGAGTACGAGAACCCGGAAATAGGCAGGTCTTCTGGCTCAAGTATCATCACTCCTGCACCCTTCCCAGTTTCCCAGTGGTATTGTGCAGAAACTCCTCTATTACAGCGGCGGGACCGCGTGGGATTCAAACCCACTTCCCTCTTAATCAACAGATGATATCTGTTAAACCTATTTCACTATTAAGTTATTGTTTTACAATTATACCCTTCATAATCATAGCTAACAACTTATTAAGACTTTACCTAGTTGATAAAAGAACCTTACGAGACTACTGAAAAAGTATCATAAATGTCATCCTGAGGAGCTGCAGGCGACGAAGGATCTCTTTTGGAGGTCCGTAATATTGGGACTTTAGCTAACGAGATTCTTCGCTATAGCTCATAATTATAACACAAAAAAGCACTTTTTCAGCAGTCTCGAACCTTACCTATGGACAAGACAGCAATTGCCTCAAGTAATTTGAAAAAGTTAGGCTGATCAAGCTGTTAGATATCCCAATTTTATTATTCTTCCTCCAGGGTCCGATTAAACAGGTACAGCAGGCGCTCTTCGTCACCTTTAAGATACAGATAGCCCAACAGGGCCTCAAACCCGGTACTCATACGATAATCTTGCCTATCCGCGTTTTTGGGCGGGTTGCTCCTGGTGTTGCGACCGCGCCTGACTATATCCTGTTCTTCTTCGCTTAACTCCTCAAATACCGAGCGGATTATCTGCGCCTGATGCTCTGCCTTGACGATTTCCACGGTATCGTGATGGATTTCCTTCATGCGGCGCTTGCCCGCGGAAACAATCTGAGTGCGAACCAGCAGTTCATAAACCGCATCCCCGATATAAGCCAGCACCAGAGGCGAGTATTCATTTAAGTCTTTTTCATCCCAAGGCTCATGCATCCGCAATCTTCCAACGGGCTCCTTCCCTGGTATCCTCTAATATAATCCCGGCTTCTTTAAGCATATCTCTCAACCCATCAGCCCGGGCATATTCCTTCCTCGCCTTGAAATCCTGGCGCAGTTTAATAAGGTAATTCATTAGTTCATCTGTTTCTGGAGCTTTTTCATAGCGGAAGACGCTGCCGCCAGGCTTGTCCTCCACTTTTACCTCCAGATGGTTAAGCAGATCCCGCAGCGAATCAGCCCGGGCATATTCCTTATTCTGGCGGGCCATAGTTCTCATGGCCAGTACTATCGTAAGTAAATGGTCGATTACCTGCTCACGTTGTTCTGATGGAACCATAAAAATACCCAGAACCCCACCCAGTTCTTTGAATATCTGCAGTGACTGCCGCAGCGATTTCTGAGCCCCAGGATCTTTTGGGTCAGCATTGGCTATGAAGTTATTGATAAGGTGGGACATCTCAAAAAGATAGCCCAACGCTTTAGCAGAATTGAAATCATCGTCCATAGCCTCAATAAATCTATCTTGCATCTCCCTGGTCTGTTCCACCAGGCCGCCGGAAGCCTCGCTCCGGTCTGAATCTAAATCGGCACTGTCTGCCGCATCCAGGAATTCCGCGCCCAGAGTCAGCGTAGTTTTCAACCTGCCCAGTGCTTTCCGGGCTTCCTCCAGCTTGCCATCATCAAAATCCAGCGGGCTGCGGTAATGGGTGGCAATCAGATAGTAGCGCACCACATCATGGGGATATTTGGCCAGAATATCACGGAGAACAAAGAAGTTCCCCAGTGACTTGGACATCTTCTCACTGTTAACGGTAATAAAGCCGTTATGCATCCAGTAGTTTACAAAGGGCTTGCCGGTGTAGGCTTCGGCCTGCGCAATTTCATTCTCATGATGGGGAAATATTAAATCGGCTCCGCCGCCGTGAATATCAAGGGTCTCACCCAGATATTTGGTCGACATAACCGAACATTCAATATGCCAACCCGGTCTCCCCGGGCCCCAGGGACTATCCCAGAATGGTTCTCCCGCCTTGGCTTTTTTCCACAGGGCAAAATCCACCGGTTCTTCTTTTCGTTCATCCACTTCCACCCTCGCACCGGCCAGCATATCATCCAGGGAGCGGCCCGATAGTTTGCCATAACCGGCAAAAGCCCTGACCCGGTAATATACGTCTCCATCCACTTCATAAGCAAACCCTTTTTCAATTAAACCCGCTATCACGGTAATAATGTCGGGAATATGCTCACTCACGCGGGGGTGCATGTTGGCCCGGGCTATTCCCAGGGCATCTGCATCAATAAAATACTCGGCTATATAGCGCTGGGCCAGTTTAAGCGGATCTTCGCCTTCCTCGTGGGCCCGATTGATAATTTTATCATCTACATCGGTAAAGTTCTGTACATAGTTCACCTGGTAACCCCGAAAGGCCAGGTAGCGCCTGACTGTATCAAATACTACCAGGGGGCGGGCATTACCCAGGTGAATGTAATTATAGGTGGTGGGGCCGCATACGTACATATTTACCTTATGGGGATTAAGAGTTACTAACTCTTCTTTGCGGCCATTGAGCGTGTTGTATATCTTCATCTGACAAAGCCTCCTTTGGTATTGATTCTACCTTTTTCTCCAGTTCATCGATTTTAGCCTGCATAGCCATCAGCATATCCGCTACCGGATCCGGCAGGAGGTTATGGTCGAGATCCACTTCGTTGAAGTCATCTGCCACTACCCTGACCCCTTCACAGGCAACGACTCTGCCCGGCACCCCCACTACCGTGCAATGAGGCGGTACCGCCTTTACCACCACTGAGCCTCCCCCGATTTTGGAGTGAGCACCTACCGTAAATGACCCCAAAATTTTGGCTCCGGCGCTGATGGTAACGTTATTGCCAATGGTAGGGTGGCGTTTACCCTTTTCCTTGCCTGATCCCCCCAGGGTCACACCCTGATAAAGGGTTACGTTGTCGCCTATCTCGGTGGTTTCTCCTATCACGATACCACTGCCGTGGTCTATAAAGAACCCTTTGCCGATTTTGGCCCCGGGATGAATCTCGATCCCGGTCAGGAAACGACTGATATGGGATACCATCCGAGCCAGGAAATATAGCTTCCGGTTGTATAGAAAATGGGCCAGACGATGGTTTATTATGGCATGAAATCCCGGATAGAAAAATATGATTTCTGCTGCACTGCGGGCGGCCGGGTCTCTTTCAAATACCACCTGCAACTCCCTTTTAAAAGCATCAAACACTTTTGTTTCTCCTTCCTTAATAAGCTAACGTTTACTTCCAAAACATCTTGTTTTCACAGTATTTCATTTTATTAACGGACCAAGCATCTCTACCTGATATTTGCTATCCAAACAAATAAAACCTTCCATCTCTATGTTCAGAGACGAAAGGTTACTTCCGCGGTTCCACCCTGCTTGAGCACATACTGTACTCCGCTTTTGATTAAAGGTAACGGTTTTACCGGGTATACCTACTATCAGTTCAGCATACCTGCTCCCGGGCGCACTTCAGACGACTTCGTACTGAAAGGACTTGTCGCCGAATAAATGTGTCAGATGGCCCATTCATTCAGTGGTCAGTCCTAAGAAGGCTCTCAGCCGGTGACCCTCTTTCTCTGGCAGCGATCGACGCTTACTTTTCCCATTCACAGCATTTGAAAAATATAATTATACGTAATATAAATTATATGCAGTAACCAGGGGTGTTGTCAACGTGCAAGCACATAGAACCTCAGCCATATTTCGGTATAGGAGCCAAATACATCAGTCGGGCGCAAAAAGGCGGCGAGAGAAGATAGATACAAGGTATTCATTTTGCCCCTCCTTCTGGAATTTGCCGAAAGAGCTCGTTTATATCGTTTATAATGGCTGGCGATCCAAATACGACGGCCTGGTCATCAGCTGCCAGTATGTCGTCTCCGCCCGGATTGGCTATGGTTTCTGTTCCGCGTTGTATTAATAGCAGGGAGCCCCCGTATTTGCCGCGCAAATCGATTTCTGCCAGGGTTTTACCCGCTGCCCAGGAACATTCTTCTACCTTGAGGTTCACAATCTCCGCATCGTGGTGATGAAGTTTTAGGTCTCGAAATGTTGCTGATCTCTTTGATAGACTGCGCAGCATTTCATAGCCATCGGATCGTATCTCGGCGATGAAATTTTCTATATCTGCTTTCGGTACCAGATACTTCTTTAGCACCAGGACAAATATCTCCACCGATGTTTCGAATTCCTGGGGAATAACATCATTGGCCCCCACTTCATATAGAGGTTCGATTTCCTGAACATAGCGTGTACGTACAATTATATGCACGGTAGGATTTAAACGGCGTATTAAATCAGTAATCCTAACCGTAGCGGCCGGGTCAGAAATTGCGATAACAACAACTCGCGCCTCTCTGATTTTACAATGGTGCAGCACCTCCGGTTGGGTTGCATCCCCGTAGAATATCGGCTCATCATTTTTCTTTTCCTGCCTCACCGTGTCAGGATTTTGCTCGATGATCATGTATGGTATGCCTGATACTGAAGCGGCTCCGGCTAGATTTCTGCCATTGATACCATATCCTATGATAATTAAATGATCTGTAATAGGATTTCCCTCTGCTTCCATTTCCGCCTTGACGCCGGTTTTTATTTTTTGAGGGAGCGGGAGTTTTAAAAAGCCCTCGGCAATACGAGGAGCTAAGACGATAATAAAGGGTGTAAGTGCCATAGTTAAAACCGATACCGCAATGAATATCTGATAGAATGAATCGCTTAGCAAACCATAGTTCATTCCTACTTTGGAGAGGATAAACGAAAATTCCCCGACCTGTCCCAATGCCAGACCTGCTAAAAGGGCCGTTCTAAGCGGAAAACCCAGCGCTGCCACCGCCAGTACTCCCACCATAGTTTTGATCAGCAGTACCGCCAGGGTTATGAGGATAACCGTCAGGGGGCTTTGCAAAAATACTTCCATATTGAGCAGCATGCCAATAGATATGAAAAATATACTTGTGAACACGTCCTTAAAAGGCAAAATGCTCCCCATTGCCTGATGGCTATACTCTGACTCCGATATAATCAAACCTGCCAGGAAAGCACCCAAGGAAACTGACAGGCCCAGGCTGGAAGTAAACCAGGCCACTGCCAGGCAAATAGTAACTATGCTGATAAGAAAAAGCTCCCGGCTGCGCTGACGGGCAATCTTATACAGTACAAAGGGTGCGGCCCATTTGGCACCCACAAACAACATTGCCAGAATAAGAATCACTTTACCGAAAAGGATCAGCGGGGATTCGCCCATACCACCGCCTGTATTGGCCAGTATGGGGGTAAACAGCATCATTGGTATAATAATAATATCCTGAAATATCAATATGCCCAGAGTACTGCGCCCATAGGGCGAGTCAATTTCTGCTCGGTCCTGAATTATTTTTAATACGATGGCGGTACTGCTTAGAGAAATCAGGAATCCAATAAACACCGCCTCACCCACAGGCCGTCCTATTTTCACCATAACGAGCGCAGTAATCAGAGTGGTAAGCAGCACCTGCAAGCTGCCGCCCATCAGAACTGTTTTTTTTATTTGTAGAAGCTTCCCAATAGAAAATTCCAGCCCAATTGTGAACAGTAATAGAATAATGCCCAGATCAGCCATCACTTCAACATTATGAACATCTTTAATGAGGGCCAATCCGTTGGGCCCGGCTAAAACACCGGTAATAAGAAGTCCGACCACACTGGGAATTTTCAATTTCTGGCATATATAAATGACCAGGATAGCCAAAGCGAATATGATTACAATCTCGTTTAAAATAGGAGTGTCTATGGGGGTTCCTCCTTCGAAAGATTTCTAAGTAATAGGTTAATTATAAACCCGGCAGCTAAACCAGCCTGGCAATGGTTTTATCAATACGTTGCCAACATTCTTCCCGACCCCATATTAAGAGCAGATAGGGCAGTTCGGGCCCATGGGTGCGCCCGGTTAAAGCGCTGCGCAGCGGCATATACACATCTTTAGGCTTTAATTTAAGCTTTTTCACCGTCGCCTTTATAAAGGCTTTGGCTTCAGCAGGTTCTGACAACGGGGGCAGTTCTGCCCGGAAGGTATTTAAAACATCCATAACCCCTTCGCCTTCCAGAGCCTGAAGGGCTTCTTCCTCATAAGCAATGTCGCCAAAAAAGACATCCATCTGAGTGGTTACATCGGCCAGGCATACCAGGTGGTCACGAATTGCTTCCACCAGCAGATTATAGCGGACGTCGTCCAGCTTTTCTATATGATCTGCCCATTCCGATGCAGCCAGGAAAGGTTTTAACATCTGAGCCAGTTCTGAAGTGGACTTCTTTTTCAGATACTGTTGGTTAACCCAATTTAGCTTATCCATGTCAAAAACTGCCGGGCTCTTCGCGACGCGTTCCAGTGTAAAAGCCTTAATAATCTCCTCTTTACTTAGTATCTCTTGCTCCCCTTCCGGCGACCAGCCCAGGAGGGCCAGGAAGTTGAAGAGAGCTTCCGGCAAGTAACCCATTTCCCGGTATTGCACCAGGGATGTCGCGCCGTGCCGTTTACTCATCTTCTGTCGGTCGCTGCCCAAAATCAAAGAAATGTGAGCAAACTCCGGGCGAACGAAATTAAATGCGTCATAAAGCATCAATTGGCGTGGTGTATTGGATAGATGTTCTTCGGCTCTGATCACATGGGTTATTCCCATCAGGACATCATCTATAACCACCGCAAAGTTGTAAACCGGGATTCCATCCGATTTGACAATAATGAAATCTCCGCTGTTATCACTTTCGAAACTTACACTGCCTCGGACCAGGTCATTGACGACATATATCTGGTGCAATGGAACCCTGAACCGGATGCTGGGCTTCATACCCGCTTCCAGCCGTTCCTTTACCTCCTGATCGCTTAGTGCGCTGCATTTGCCTGAATAGCGCTGCATTTGTCCGCTCCGCAGTTGCTCCTGGCGCTCCGCTTCCAACTCCTCCTGGGTGCAGAAGCAATAGTAAGCATCCCCCTTATCCAGAAGTCTCTGTACATATTCTTGATATATTTCCAACCGTTCAGTCTGGCGATAGGGTCCGTTTTCTCCTCCCTGGATCATCCCCTCGGTCCAGTTTATCCCCAACCAGCGCAAAGATTCTATTATTTCATCTTCGTACTCACGGCGAGACCTTTCCAGATCAGTATCTTCTATCCGTACCACAAATTGGCCATTCTGATGAGCGGCGAACAGGTAATTAAACAGGGCTGACCGTGCTCCACCGATATGTAATGGGCCAGTAGGGCTGGGTGCAAATCTCACTTTACATTTCTTCATTTATTTCCCTCCCTTTATTCCGGGTAATTATAACACTTATCTCAGGACAGCGGCAACCGGCCCCAAGCGCCTCTAACTAAAAGTTGCTTTTCGAAATTATCCCCTCTTCTGCAACCCTAATTGCGAACGATGGCCGCATTAATATTCCCCGCAGAGTGAGGGGCACTTTCTATATTAACTCAGGATGCTATTATAAACTTCCAGATAATCAGCCACCATACGCTCTTTGCTAAAGCGCTCCTGAACCCATCGGCGGCAGGCGCTGCGATCAATATTAGCAATCATCTTCAACCCATCCACCGCTTCATCAACACCGCTCACCAGATAACCAGTCACACCGTCCTTGATAACTTCCGACATGGAGCCCCGATTAAAAGCTATTACCGGCGTCCCACAGGCCATGGCCTCCACCACACTGAGCCCAAAAGGCTCATTAAAATATATGGGGTGCAGCAGGGCATAAGCCTTCTGCAAAAGTTCATTTCTCCGCTTCGGCCCGACCGAGCCCACATAGATGACATTAATATTGTCTATATAAGGGGCAACCTGGGCCTGGAAATAAGATTCATCCTGAATTATGCCTGCCATTATCAACTTCATGCCAAACTGTCTGGCAATCTGTATAGCTTCGTAGGTGCCTTTGTCGGGGTGTATGCGCCCGAAATAGAGCAAATAATCTCCGGGTTCAGCAACGAAACTAAACAGGTCCAGGTCAATCCCATGATACACATTGGCGTAATAGTCCAGATCCGGGCTGCGGTCGGCTTCACTGATGGAAATATAATAATTATCCTGATTATAAGCCTGGTAGACAGGTAGAATCCTGGGATTGGAGAAACCATGGATAGTCGTAACTACCGGCGTTTTCACCAATCGACTATAGGAGAGGGGCAGGAAGTCATAGTTATTATGAATTATGTCAAACTCATCGGCTTGTTCAAACAAGTGGGCAATATGCATACACTCCCATACCTTGGCATCCATTTCCCGGTTTTCCTCGTAAGGGACCGGACATATGGAATCCAGTCGGGCGCTGGTTTGAGAGTCACCGGTGGCGAACAGAGTCACATCCATCCCTCTGCCCACCATTCCCTCTGCTAACAGAGAAACAATTGTCTCCCACGGTCCGTAATGACGGGGAGGAGTACGCCAGGCAATCGGTGATAAAAGTGCTATTTTCAAAATTAGTCCCCTCCATAACATTTTGTGAAGACCTAAAGGACTGGTGAGTTTTTCACCGTCCTGACAGTCTTTCCTTATATTTTTGGTAAAGCATTACCAAATTATTCCTGGGCCGCTGGTAAAAATCGTCCCTCGCCACGGCGTTAAGCCAGGAGAGGTCCAGGCCAGCGGGATCAGTCTCGTCATCAACAGCTATATTTCATATTGGCGCCAGACGTCCAGGGCCGATTTGGCACTGCCATCATGCCGAAAGATGCCAAAGTGCCTTTCATGGAAACATGTGTCCAACGGGGGGCCATCCCACAGCGAGGGAATATAATCAGCGTAACACCAGGCCATTCCTCCCATCATCCCCGCCGCCCCAAGGCGCTGCAAAGCCTTATGGTAATAAAGGGCCGCTTCATCTTCCCCCCATAATGGACAGTTGCAAAGACTTGCATAGTCTGCCGGCGGTACAGGAGGTAGGACGGATCTGGTGGGTACCCCGAATTCCTGGAACAGTACCTGTTTTTGCCCCAACCAGGCGGTGACTATGCCCAGAAATGATACCAGGTCGGGATCGAGCCGGTCCTCGACCCAGGAGAGGTAGAAGGGATAACCGTGCATAGACAAGAAATCGCAGTAACGAGCTGCATCCTGAGGCCATAGATGGCGGTCTTCCTCCAGATCTTCGGCATGCATCCCCAGGGTTACCAGAGCTTTATCGCTGCTGTGTTTGATTAGGGAAGTCATGGTTTGGAGCCATTGCCTGGCCTCGTTGCGCCCGGGCGGTATGACCCAATTAGATGCTTCATTGCCCAGATCGTAAGCAAAAATGGCGGCATGATTTTGCAGGGCAGCAACAACTGTCTGAATCTGAAAACTCTGAGCCGCTATTACCTCCCGGTCTGTATAACAGTTGCGTATACAGGCGTTGCTGATCCGATTATCACTGTATACCGGAAATCTGCCCTCACCTTCCCCGGGTGCTAACATCCAGGCCGGCAGCCAGTTGATTCCGCTCATATGCCCACAGAAAAAAGTCGGCATCAACTGCAGTCCGCAATGAGATGCTATATCAGCCGTTTGCCTTAAATGATCCAACGCTGCTGTTGATATTGTATCGGGGGCAGGTTGGAAGTCTTCCCAGGTTAAAAATATTCTAACCAGGTGAAATTTACTTTCTGCCAGTTGTTTAAAGTCCGCTTCTACTTCCCGGACCTCAAAGTCCCTCCACCAGTACATGGCCCTTTGGGCCGGCCAATAATTAATTCCCGTGATAAATTGTGGCTTGTTGTTCATATAACCTTCACCCCCATGGCTGATCGTCATGTGCACTCAATCTATGCCTTTTTGCAGATTATCCAGGTGCTGATCCAGCTTGGTTATACTGATATTTAAACTTTTGATATTCTGCATCAAATCAATGACCCGGTTTACATCTTTTTCCAAGATCTTTACATTGAGATTAGCACTAACTTATATGATAAGGGAGTAAAAAGTATTATGTGTTTTCTAATAAAACTACGGCCTGGGCAGAGATGCCTTCCCCCCGGCCTTCAAATCCCAACCGTTCGGTGGTAGTCGCTTTCACATTGACCTGTTCCGGATGAATGCCCAGGGCGCGGGCAATACTGGCAGTCATAGCGGGAATATAGGGAGCCAGTTTCGGCCGCTGGGCAACTATCGTACTGTCGATATTTATCACGGCCAACCTATGTTTCTCTAATAATTGCTGTACTTGCTGGAGCAGGATAAGGCTGTCGATATTCTTGTATTTATCGGAAGTATCCGGAAAGTGTTGGCCAATATCCCCTAGAGCCGCAGCTCCCAACAGTGCGTCACAGATGGCATGCAGGAGAACGTCAGCGTCGGAATGCCCTAAGAGCCCCCGCTCAAAAGGAATATCCACCCCGCCCAATACAAGTCTCCGGCCTTCTACGAGACGGTGCACATCATAACCAATGCCAATCCGCACATCTCATCCCTCCCATCAAGTTAACCCCTGGTTCACTACCTCGCCATCACTCACCCGTCACCAAACCCCTATTAACTACACCTATCAACTATCCCCTATCTGCCCTCTAACAGAGCTTCAGCTGCAATCATATCCTCCGGGGTGGTTATTTTAATGTTATTGTAATCCCCTGCGACTACCTTGACCCGTCCGATATAGCGCTCGAAAAGGGAGGCATCATCAGTCCCCAGGAAACCCTCTGTATAAGCTTCGCGGTAGGCCGTCAGGAGCTCTGGGTAGTTAAAAACCTGCGGCGTCTGGATAGCATGAACTGAGCCTCTATCTAAAGTCTGACGGACAAACCCATCTCGATCGACCAACTTCACGGTATCCTTGCTGGTAATACCAGGTATGGCGGCCCCCCAATATTGAGCTTCCTTGAGCAGGCGGAAGAAAACCTCCTCCGACAAAAGCGGCCGTGCACCATCATGCACAGCCACCCAATCAGTATCCGTTCCTAATTGTTTCAGACCTGCCCATACCGAGTCCTGCCTCTCCTTCCCTCCCGGGACCACCGCAGATACTTTGTTATATTTAAACCGTCTGATAATTTCACGGTTGCATAAATCCACTTCATCGTGTCCACATACAACCACAATTTCCTCCACTATATCCAGTTTCTCAAAAAACTCCAGGGAATAAGACAATACCGGCCGCCCATTCAGAAGCATATATTGCTTGTTAGTGTTGCTCTTCATGCGACTGCCTTTACCAGCTGCGGCTATAACAACCCTGAGGTTGTTAACCATACAAATTCACCTCTTGTATCGGCTCTCCCGGCAAGTTAGGTCTAAAGATACCCAGACTGCGTTCTTCCTTCATTTTACGGCTAAATATCATTCTTCCGGCCGCGGTCTGGAAGACACTGGTTACCAACACTTCCAGGTTGTTACCCAGTTCGTCCTGTGCATCTTCAACCACTACCATGGTACCATCCTCCAGGTAGCCTACCCCTTGTCCAGGCTCCTTACCTTCTTTTAATATATTAATATACATGGTTTCGCCTGGATACACAACCACCTTAACCGCATTGGTAAGTTCGTTAATATTCAAGACTCTGATTCCCTGCAATTCAGCCACTTTATTTAGATTATAGTCATTGGTAATAATACTGGCGTGAATCTGTTTACATAAGCGAACCAGTTTCATATCTACTTCTTTCTCTTCTGCAATACTATCTTCGACTATTTGAATTTTGGCAGCCGGATCCTTCTGCATCTTAGACAAGAGTTCCAGACCCCGTCGCCCTTTGCTCCTGCGTAAATTATCGGAGGAATCAGCTATGTGCTGCAGTTCCTCTATAACAAAAACCGGTACTATCAATGTCCCCTCCAGAAACTTACTCTGACAGACATCGTATATGCGCCCATCGATTATGGCGCTGGTATCGAGCACTTTGTATTCGCCCTGATCTTCTCCAACGTTGTTGGATTCAGGCAGGTGCCCGGGGAGAAGCTTCCAGACGTCAAATGCCCTCCGGCTGCCAATTTGCACGCCAAGATAACTACAAAACAAGAAACTGAATATGGTCAAATAAGTTCCCGCTCCTCTTAACATCGAGAAAGGATAGCTGCTCAGCAGACCTACCAATACCCCCACCATTAAACCCGCGGTTCCACACAGCAGTACTTCTATAGAAGTATTGTCCAACCAACGGTTGAATAATTTCACCCCTTTAGACAGGATGTTAAACAGGAATAGGCCGCCCAGGTAGCAAAGCAAGCAGACCACTCCCCCTGCCGCCAATTGCCAGGCAGTATTCAAATCCAATAATATTTTGAGCGAAATGCTGGCCCATAAGCCTCCAATAAGTGCAAGCAACATCAATTGCCTCGAAAAATATTTGTTTTTCATAAAATCACCTCCTGGTAATATCTTTCTAGAAAAAAGTAATTATTATACAGCAAGTTTAAATATTTGGTAATAAAGTTATTTATTAAGTGCTCATTCCACACTTAAGATGTCATAATATGTAAACAAAGATTTGCCCGGCAGAATTGACAACGTATTTGCTCAAGGACTATAATTAATGAAATGGCGAGTGGACGGGGGGAGTTAAGCTTCTTATGAAGGACTTAATATGTGATGAGTTTCAAAATACGGTAGGTGACCTCCTAATACGTCACCATAGTGTAGTTGATGTGTTAACCAAGCTTTCAGAGTCTACCTGTCGAGTAAACCGGGCAGTTATAAAATCTGTAACTGACTGTGGTTGTGTTTCTATTCAAGCCGAGAAAATTGAAATACCTGAACACCTGGAATCGGTGGCTGAACTGAAGGCATGTTTGGACAGCCACTTGCGCGGGGAGTTATGTAGTCGTTGTGATGAAGTGATTATAGGTGAATTGGGGAAAATGTTGTTTTATACGGCTGCCTTGTGCAATCTCTTGGATATTAATCTCTATGATGTTTTTATTAAAGAGAATAAGAAGTCGCAGGCACTGGGTTACTTCAATATGACCTAGCCTGATCGGGTGCATAAAATAACATCGTATGAACCACCGCAAGGCGGTTTTTTAGCTTGTCGACCAAGTCGGGGCTTTAAACCATATATTCCAGGAGAAACTGCTCGCGCATCCTCATCAAGCCATTTTTTATGGAGTGGGCGCGCACCTCTCCTATTCCTTCCACATCATCCAGCTCTTCAATACTGGCTCTAAGGACACTATTTAATATGGCAAATCGCTCGACCAGGTTCTCAATAATTGCCGGGGGTATACGCGGAATCTTGTTCAACATACGGTAACCGCGCGGGGCCACCTGCTGTTCCAGATGAGTGCTGGTCGTTCCCAAGGCCAAACTCTTCAGCAGGAAAACCGAATCAGATATTTCATCTTCGTAAGCGCGTCGTACGCTGTTCAATATCTCCGCTGCAGTCTTATCCGGATTATTGGAATAGTCTTTTATAATCAAAGTGGCTTCTTCTTGCACATTGGCGACCATTTCATCCAGTTGCATTTTAACCAGACGTCCTTCGGTCCCTAATTCACTTATGTAATTCTCAATTTCTCCGGCAATATTTAGGACTTTGATGCTACGGCGCAGTACTCCGCACACTTCTACCGCCGTTACCAGGTCTTCAAATTCCAATCCGCCCAGGTGCTGCAATTCCCGACTCAAGACGTTGCGATATTTTTCCAGGGTCTGCAGGGCCTGATTAGCTCTGACCAGAATAGAGGCGATATCCCGCAGCCGAAAACTCATATTGTCCTGGAAGAGAGTGACCACCTGGCGGCGCTGGGATATGGCCACCACTAATTCCCCGGTCTGGAGTGCTACCCTCTCTGCAGTCCGGTGGCGAATGCCAGTTTCCTGGGAAGGAAGCTTGGGATTAGGATCCAATTGGGCATTTACAATTAAAATTCTGGAAGCATCATGGTTGGTAATAATGGCACCATCCATTTTGGCCAGTTCATAGAGACGTGCCGGCGTGAATTCACAGTCAATTTGAAATCCACCTGTTACCAGATTCATTACTTCAGGTGAATCACCTACTACAATGAGCGCCCCTGTATTGGCCTGCATCACGTTCTCTACCCCCAGACGGAAAACCGTCCCCGGAGCCAGCATTTTCAGGGATTCCCGGAACTTCAGCCGGAAAATGTCTTCTACCACCATTATCCCTCCATAACAATATCGATAAAATCATCCAGGTTTTTTATTTCTATTATATCCAAACCGTTGGCATTACGACCTCTGAAGTTAGCTCCCCCAGGTATTACCACTCTTTTAAAGCCTAGTTTTTCTATTTCCTTGAGACGCGCGTCCAGAAATGGTACCGGTCTGACTTCTCCGGAAAGCCCCAATTCGCCTAGAAATACCATATCGACCGGCAAAGGCCGCTCTCGATAACTGGATAGGATGGCGGCAGCAATGCCCAGATCAATTGAGGGATCCCTCAGGAATACCCCTCCGGTAACCTTTAGATAAACGTCGTAGGCAGACAGGTTAAAACCCCGCCTTTTTTCAAGCACGGCGATAATAAGAGCCAATCGGTTCTGATCAATTCCGGAAGCCATACGTCGTGCATAACCCGGCCCGGCAGATGAAACCAGGGCCTGCATCTCTATAAGCAAGGGACGGCTGCCCTCGAAACTAGCGACTACCGCACTCCCACACACCGTGGGGTCCTTGGCACTAAGGAATATCCGGGAAGGATCCAAAACCTCCTTAAGCCCCAATCCGCTCATTTCCAGCAGACCAATCTCGTCAGTAGAGCCAAAACGATTCTTTACGCCCCGTAAAAGCCGAAACGAAAAATGCTTCTCCCCTTCGAAATAGATGACCACGTCTACCATATGTTCCAACACTTTAGGTCCGGCCAGGGCCCCATCCTTGGTAACATGTCCTACCAGGAAAAACACACGCTCGCTTTTTTTGGCCATATCGGTAATTTTGGCGGTGCATTCCCGTAATTGTGATACGCTACCGGGAATCGAGGACAGATTCTCGGAATAAACGGTTTGGATGGAGTCGATAACCACTATATCGGGTTCCAACTCCTGCAAATAACTACCCAGCTGATCAATATTTTGGTCATTCAAGAAATAAATCAACGAACTCTCGATGCCCAGCCTTTGTGACCTCAGCCGAATTTGTCCCGCGGACTCTTCCCCCGACAGATAGAGCACTTTTTTGTCCTTTTGGGCTATAAAGTCAGCTACCTGAAGCAGCAGGGTTGATTTGCCTATGCCCGGGTCCCCTCCCAGCAAAATGAGCGAGCCGGGTACAATTCCCCCTCCCAATACCCGGTCTAACTCCCCCATACCACTGGAAAAACGGTATAAAGGGGTTTTGGGTATATCAGACAAAGCGATTGGATGCGTCTTACGCACATTTCGAGAAGGTGTCCGCACGGGAACACTTTCTTCCAACAGGGTGTTCCAATTCCCGCACCCGGGACATTTGCCAAGCCATTTGAGAGACTCTTGTCCACAGTCCCTGCATACAAATCTGGTTATATTTTTACCCATAAATTTCCCTCTTAAATACCATTATAATACACAATGTTTGTTCAGTTTAGTGTTTTTTAAGACGGCTTACAGCTTCCTGGCTACGATTTTTCCTTGCTCAGCATCTATCATGATAGTATCTCCAGGTACCACCGTCTTTTTGAGTATCTCTTCAGACACCGTATCTTCGACCATCTTTTGAATAGCTCGCTTTAAAGGCCGGGCTCCATAAGCAGGCTCGTATCCCTCTTTCAATATCAACTCCCGGGCCAGATTACTAATTTCCAGTTTATAGCCATTATCAATAATGCGTTTATTCAAATCTTTTATCAAAAGCTCGATTATTTGTTGTAATTCCTCTTCCGAAAGACTATGAAATACGATGATTTCGTCAATACGATTTAGGAATTCGGGTCTGAAGGTGTGCTTCATCTGTTCCATGACCCGCCCCTTCATCATGGCATAATCTTCCGCTTCGTCAGCTGCCCGCTGGAAACCGAGGGTCTTGTTTTTAAAAATGTTCTCTGCACCAACATTGGAAGTCATGATGATGATAGTATTGCGGAAATCAACGGTTCTTCCCTGACCATCGGTCATCCTTCCATCTTCCAACACCTGCAGAAGAATATTATATACATCAGGGTGGGCTTTTTCTATTTCATCCAGGAGTATGACTGAATAGGGTTTCCTTCTGACCTTCTCGGTAAGCTGACCGCCTTCCTCATAACCGACATAGCCCGGGGGAGAGCCCATCATGCGGGAAACAGCATGTTTTTCCATGTACTCTGACATGTCCAATCGAATGACCGAATCTTCACTGGCAAACATAGCTTCCGCCAATGCTCTGGCCAACTCTGTTTTCCCTACCCCGGTGGGTCCCAGAAATACGAATGAACCGATAGGTCTTTGGGGGTTTTTTAAACCCGCCCGGGCTCTCCGCACCGCTCGTGCAATGGATTTGACTGCCTCATTTTGCCCTATTACCCGGTTATGCAAAATCTCTTCCAGGTTGAGCAGCCGTTCTCCTTCTTCCAGTGCTATTTTACTGACCAATATCCCTGTCCATTGTGAAATGATAACCGCTCTCTCCTCTTCGCCCACGGTACCAGCCTGCACACTGCGTTTACTCATCCATTCCCGCCGCTGGTTTTCAATCTCTTCCTTTAGCTTTTGTTCCTCATCGCGCTGCTGGGCTGCCTTCTCATATTCCTGGGCGTTGATAGCCTCTTCTTTTTCCTTGATGATTTCCAGCAGCCGGGCTTCCAATTCCTTGACCTCAACGGGGAGAACATAGTTGGCCAGTCTTACCCGCGACGCAGCTTCGTCAATCAAATCGATGGCCTTGTCGGGCAGAAAACGGTCAGTTATATAGCGTGTGGAAAGTCTAACGGCTGCCTCAATTGCTTCATCACTGATTTTCACTCCATGATGGGCTTCGTAGCGATCACGCAGCCCCTTTAAAATTTCGATGCTCTCCTCAACATTGGGCTCCTCCACCTTTATGGGCTGGAATCTCCTTTCCAGAGCCGCATCTTTCTCAATATACTTACGGTATTCGTTCAGTGTAGTAGCCCCCACGCATTGGAAATCTCCCCGGGCCAGGGAGGGCTTGAGGATGTTGGCCGCATCTATGGCTCCTTCTGCAGCTCCGGCCCCTACCAAAGTATGCAATTCATCAATAAATATGATAACATCTCCAGCAGTTTTTATTTCATTTATTATCTTGGTCAAACGATCTTCAAATTCTCCCCGATACTTGGTTCCCGCCACCATAGAGGACAGATCGAGGGAAATAACCCTTTTATGGCTCAAAGTTTCCGGTACTTTATTCTCGATAATTATATGCGCCAGCCCTTCAACTATGGCTGTCTTTCCTACCCCCGGATCTCCAATCAAAACTGGATTGTTCTTGGTACGGCGCGAGAGAATCTGTACCACCCTTTCAATCTCCTTCTCACGACCGATTACTGGATCCAATCTGCCCTCCCTGGCATCTTTGGTCAAATCCCGGCTGTATGCGTCCAGGGTAGGTGTCTTACTCCTTGTTCTTCGGCCTTTATGGTTAAACCCGGCAGAATTACCCGGGGGGTCAGCAGGAGGTTCAGGTGCAATCATCCCCGATGCCTCACCACCTAACAGCAGCATAACCTGTTCACGCAGACTATCCAGTTTAACCCCCATAGATAAGAGCACCTGACTGGCCAGCCCTTCTTCTTCTCGCAACAGGGCCAAAAGCAGGTGTTCCGTACCTACATAATTAACTCCCTGGAGTCGGGCTTCATCAAAAGCCAGGTTAAACACCTTTTTGACCCGGGGAGTGATAGGCAGGTCCCCGGCCGGCCCCTCAATGGCGTTTTTATCCTGGCCAATAAATCGCTTCACTTCCTCCCTGACATTGGCAAGGTCGATGCCCAGGTTAATTAATGCCCGGGCACCCAC
>Ga0265294_10003939_pt1 | contig 18711 bp, 27 predicted proteins | sample MunlanPumphouse3_FD_192504 | JGI IMG/M metagenome (GOLD analysis project Ga0265294, IMG submission 192504) | Groundwater microbial communities from a municipal landfill in Southern Ontario, Canada - Pumphouse #3 | ecosystem: Environmental > Aquatic > Deep subsurface > Groundwater | place...
TAAGATTGGAGGAGAAATAATTTGTGAAATTTGGTAATATGTCAAGAATAGGAAAACAAGAAATTTTAATACCTGAAGGAGTAGAAGTAAAAGTTAATGGAAACAAGGTAGAAGCAAAAGGACCAAAGGGTTCTCTTAAGATGAAAGCTTTGCCAGAGATATTAATTGAAAAGAAAGATAATGTTATTAATTTTACTCCCAAAGATAGCGATGATTTAAAATCAAAGGCTTATTGGGGACTAACAAGAACTCTTGTTAGCAATATGATAGAAGGAGTTTCAAAGGGATTTGAAAAGAAATTAGAGATTAACGGAGTTGGTTTTAAGGTAAGAGTTGAAGGAAAAAAATTAATACTAGATGTTGGATTTAGTCATTCAGTTGAAATTGAAGCTCCCGAAGGAATTGAATTTACTACAGAAAAAAATGTTATTACTGTTTCAGGAATTGATAAAGGTTTAGTTGGACAAGTTTCTGCACAAATTAAGAGAGTAAGACCACCTGAACCATACAAAGGAAAAGGTATTAAATATGTTGGTGAAGTTATTAGAAGAAAAGTAGGTAAAAAATCAGCTGCATAAACAATATGATAGAAAAAAAGGAAAAAAGAATAAGGAGACATAAAAGAGTCACTTCAAGAATAGGAAGCGATAAGCCAAGATTGTGTGTTTTTCGTAGTAATCAATTTATTTATGCTCAAATAATTGACAATGGGAAGACAATTATTTCAGTTGATGACAAGGGTCCAAAAGCAAAAGACAAAAAGATTGAATCATCAAAGAAAGTTGGTCAGTTAATTGCTCAAAAAGCAATTGAGAATAAGATAAATGAAGTTGTTTTTGATCGTGGAGGATACAAATATCACGGAAGAGTAAAATCTTTGGCTGAAGGAGCAAGAGAAGGCGGATTAAAATTCTAATATTATGAAAAATACAAGATTTGATAAAAAGAAAGAAGTAGTAAAAGATGAATTTGATTCAAAGCTTTTGGATTTAGCTAGGGTTACAAAAGTAACTGGAGGAGGAAAAACAATGAGATTTAGAGCTGTAATGGTAGTTGGAAACAAGTTAGGTAAAGTTGGCATAGGTGTTTCAAAAGGTCTTGATGTTTCTCAAGCAATTGAAAAAGCAACAAAAGCTGCTAAAAAAGAATTAAAAGAGATACCCATTTCTGAAGGGACAATTCCTTTTGAAGTTGAAGGAAGACTTGGACCATCACATATTATTTTAAAACCACAGAAGAAAGGAAAAGGTCTTGTTGCAGGAGGAACAGTGAGAGTAATTTGCTCCTTAGCTGGAATACAAGATGTTTCATCAAAATCAATTAGCAGAACAAAGAATAAATTAAATAATGCAAGAGCAACGATGAAGGCCTTGTCTAAGTTGAATAAATAAAATGCAATTACACGAAATAAAAAAGAATACAACCTGCAAGAATAAGAAGCAAGTTGGAAGGGGTGGAAAGAAGGGCACTTATTGTGGAAAAGGACAAAATGGACAAAAATCAAGAGCTGGTGCTAATTTTCAACCAATTATCAGAACATGGATTAAAAAGTATCCTAAATTAAGAGGATATAATTTTAACATAATTAAAAAATATGCTGTTGTTGATGTAAGTACTTTAGAGAAAGTTTTTGAAGAGAACAATATTATTACTCCTAAGATATTAACTGATGATAGGATTGTAAGAAGAATTGACGGAAAGATTCCATCAATTAAAGTATTAGGAAAAGGAGAGATTAAAAAACCATTAATTATTGAAGGTTGTTTAGTGTCAAAATCAGCTAAAGAAAAAATAGAAAAAGCTGGCGGAACAGTTAAAGAGAATAAATAATGTTTAAGAAAATATTAGAAATTTTAAAAGCAAAAGATTTAAGGGCTAAAATACTTTTCGTCCTTTTCATTTTTGCTGTTTTTAGATTAATGGCTAATATTCCAATTCCTGGAATAGATGTTGCGAGAATTAGAGAATTCTTTGGAGGTAATCAATTTTTTGGCTTAATGAATCTTTTCACAGGAGGTGCGCTTGACAATGTTTCAATAGTTATGCTTGGATTGGGGCCATACATTACAGCAGTGATTATATTGCAATTATTAACAATGATCTTCCCTCAAATAGAGAAATTGTACAAAGAAGAAGGAGAAGCAGGCAGACAAAAGTTTAATCAATATTGTAGAATAGCAGCCGTTCCTTTTGCACTTATCCAGGGATATAGTATGATTTTCTTTTTGAAATCACAAGGAGCTATTGGATCACTAGATCCAATAATTATGATTACAGCAGTTCTATCGATTGTTGCTGGGTCAATTATATTAATGTGGATGGGAGAATTAATATCAGAGAAGGGAATCGGAAATGGTGTTTCACTTTTAATCTTCGCAGGTATCGTTGCTGATTTTCCAAACAATATCCAAAGAATGTTCATCACATTTGATCAAACACAATTATTATCTTATATCCTTTTTGGATTATTGTCTCTTTTAGTTATTGCAGGAGTTGTATTAATTAACGAAGGAAGAAGAAATATCTCAGTCTCTTATGCTAAAAGAGTGAGAGGGAATAAGATGTATGGAGGAGCTTCAACATATTTACCATTAAATATTAATCCAGCAGGAGTTATTCCAATCATTTTCGCAATATCATTTTTAATGCTTCCATCTATGCTTTCTTCATTTCTAGGATGGACGGCGGTTTCTGACTTTTTGAATAACACATGGGTATACGGTATAATCTATTTCGTTCTTGTATTTATGTTTACATTCTTCTATACCGCGGTTACATTTGATCCTAAAAGTATTTCAACTAATTTGCAGAAAATGGGAGGATTTATTCCAGGAATTAGACCAGGAGAGAATACAGCTCAGTTCTTACAAAGCATCTTAAATAAGGTTTTAGTTATTGGTGCCACTTCATTAGGTCTTATCGCTGTAATGCCTTTAATAATACAAGGAATTACAGGCATTCAAGAGTTTGCCTTTATGATTGGTGGGACAGCGCTAGTAATTATCGTATCAGTTGCTTTAGAGACAATGAGGCAGATTAATTCCCAACTAGAGATGAGGGAATACGATTCATAATAATCATTAACAAGATAGAGGGTTTTCATGGCCTTCTATTTTTTTGTTTTTTATAATATAATTAATTTAATAATAAAAAAATGAATAAAAATCCATTAGTTTTAATTTTGCTTGGTAAGTCAGGTGCTGGAAAGGGGACCCAACTTAATTTATTGAAAGAAAGATTGGGCCTTGAGTTTATTGGAACCGGAGATCTCTTAAGGGCTAGAAAAAAGATAGATGATTTCACAGGTAAAAAAATAGCAAGCGTCATTGACAATGGAGGAATTATTGTTTCTTCTATTCCCTTTAAACTGTGGATGGACTCATTTGAAGTGATTAAGAATAAGGGAGATTTTAAGGGTCTTATCATAGATGGATCTCCTAGGAAAATTAAAGAAGCGTGGTTATTAGAGGAAGCGTTAGAATGGTATGAATGGGACAAAAGAGTCAGGGTTGTTTTAATTGATATATCAGAAGAAGAGGCAATTGCAAGAATTACAAGAAGAAAAACTTGTCCAGAATGTAATAACATTATAATGTTTTCAAAAGATGATGCAGATATTGAGAATTGCCCTAAATGTGGAACGAAGCTTGTAAAAAGACCAGAAGACACAGTAGAAGGAACTAAGAAGCGTCTAGCATGGTTTGAAGAAGAAGTTGGCCAAACAATAAGATATTATGAGGAAAAAAATAAGCTAATAAGAATAAATGGAGAGCAGAGCGTTGAAGATGTTTATAGCGATATAATTAAAGTAATTGAAGATGATAACAATTAAGACAAAAGAAGAGATTGACTTAATGCATCAGGGCGGAAGAATACTTAAATCAACTATAGATAAATTAGGTAAAAAGATTGATATCGGTGTAAGCGGAAAAGAAATAGAACTTGAGGCAGAAAGATTAATCAAAGAGACGGGTGGAGTTCCTAACTTCAGAGGACAGGACGGATTTCCGTCTTGTCTTTGTTTTTCAGTTAATGAAGAAATTGTTCATGGAGTACCAAATAGAAGAAAACTGAAAGATGGGGACATAGTAACAATTGATTTGGGGATATTCTTTCAAATTAATACTTTCTTGAAAGGGGGAATAGATTACAGAAAGTATCCTAACCTTAAAAACGGTTTTCATACTGATATGGCTAGAACATATGCTGTCGGAAATGTCAATGAGGAAGTAGGGAGATTGTTGAAGAACAATAAAAAAGCACTCAAAAAAGGCATTTCAAAAGTTAAAGCAGGAGTTAAAAAAGGGGAGATAGGAGAAGCCATAGAAAGGTTTGCTTTAAGAGAGGGTTATCAAGTGATTAGAAATTTATGTGGACATGGTATCGGAGCTAAACTTCATGAGGACCCAGATATTCTACATTACGGAAGTAAAAAATATGGAGAGATGTTGAAAGAAGGAATGGTTTTTTGTATTGAGCCAATGCTTTCGCTAGGAAGTGATGAAATATTTAAAAGGGGCACGGCCTATGTTACAGATGACTATTCTTTAAATGCACATTTTGAAGATATGGTTGCAGTTACTAAAGATGGAGTAATGATTTTGACAGATTGATAGTTTTTTAGTATGCTTAACAAGGTTTTTTTATGAATGGAAGAAAGTTGATTGAATATTTTGGTGCAAGTACCACAAGGATCGAAAAGAGGAACGTTCCTGAATGGAAAGAATCGCGCGAAAGAATAGAAGCAAACAGCGAAAAAGCAATGTATGCTGTTAAGAGGTATGAGCAAAGGTTATCGAAATAAAGATAACCCTCTTTTTTTTGTAAAAATAACTTTAAGATGTTAATATATCTATATGATAAGTCATGAGTTACAAACATTTATTATTGCTGCAACTCCAGTCATTGAATTAAGGGGTGCTATTCCAATAGCTTTATTCAACTATGAATTATCTGTTACCTCAGCTTTTATATTTTCAGTGCTAGGAAATATTTTTCCAGTAATATTTATTTTACTTTTTTTCGAAAAAGTTTCTAACTTTCTATCTCAGAGAAGTACTTTTTTCAAAAAAATATTTGAGTGGCTTTTTGCTAGAACAAGGAGAAAGCATCAAGGCAATTATGAAAGGTTTAAAGATTTGTTTTTAGTTATTTTTGTTGCAATTCCTTTACCGATAACAGGCGCATGGACTGGTTCTCTTTGTGCTTTTCTTTTCGGAATTCCTTTCAAAAGAGCTTTTCCTTTGATATCATTAGGAGTAATAATAGCAGGAGCAATAGTTACATTAATTAGTTTAGGAATAATATTAATATGAAACCATTAATTATAGCAAACTGGAAGTGCAATCCAGAAACATTGAAAGAAGCACAAGAATTGTTTAACGGCATTAAAAAAGATATTGAGAATAAAAATGTTGTAATTTGTCCTCCAACAATTTTTCTATCTTCTTTAATTTGTGAAGGAATTAAGTTTGGAGCTCAGAATTGTTTCTCTGAAAACAAGGGAGCATATACTGGAGAGATATCTCCTCAGATGATTAAAAGTATCGGTTGTGAATATGTAATCATTGGTCATTCTGAAAGAAGAATAATATTTAATGAAAGTAATGTTGACGTTAGTAATAAAGTTATAAAAGCTCAACAGTCTGGATTAATACCAATAGTTTGTATTGGTGAATCAAAAGATCAAAATACTTTCGAAATAATAGAAGAACAAATTAAAGATATAGATAAAGATGTTCTCATAGCTTATGAGCCATTGTGGGCTATAGGAACGGGGGAAAATGCATCAATTGAAAAAGTAAAAGAAGTAAGAGATTTCTTAAAAGAAAGAAAAGTTCTTTACGGTGGAAGTGTTAATTCTCAAAACGCTAAAGATTATTTAGAAATTACAGATGGACTTTTAATCGGTGGCGCATCTCTTAATAATGAAGAATTTTTAAAGATTATAAAAACCGCATATTGATTGCGGATTAAAAATGGAGGTGTTCCTCTCCTTAAAGATAAATAGTCAAATATATTGTGCGACATTTAATTCTTCATATCTTTACCGCTGTGGAATTGGCGATGAACGTCTCTCAGTCTTTTATTTGTAACATGAGTATATATTTGAGTAGTGGCAATATTTCTGTGTCCTAAAAATTCTTGAATAGTTCTTAAATCAACTCCTTGACCAAGCAAATCAGTTGCATAACTGTGTCTTAATGTATGAGGAGTTGTAAAGAAAGGGATGTTTGCTAATGTAGCGTACTTCTTTACTATTCTTTCTATTGAACGAGGCGTTAAACGGGCCTCTGAGGCCGTTTTAGACCTGTAGTTGATAAATAAGGCCTTCTCGTCATCACCGCGTGTTTTGAGGTATTTTTTAACCCAATCTAATGCTCGTTTAGAGAAGTAAACAGTTCTAGGGTGGTTGCCTTTACCGATAACACTTAATTCGAGGTCTTCCTTGTTTTCTATGCTTTTAAACTGTTCTTTATTAAGGGCTACAAGTTCAGCTATTCTTAGCCCTGTTGAAAATAATGATTCAAGTATCGCACGATCTCTGAGCCCAGACATAGTTTCAGTATTAGGAGCAAGCAATAGTTTTTCTATTTGTTCTAATGTTAAAAATTTAACATTTTTTTCTTTATTAGCTTCTTTAGATAATTTTATCTTATCTGCTGGTAAAGAGATGATGTCTTTATCACTGAAAAAGCTTAAAAGGGATCGTAGGGCGATTAAATAGTAATTTTGAGTAAGCTTAGATAATGTCTTATTTTTTTCATCTTTATGCCTAGCTAAGTATAGTCGATAATCCCAAACAATTTCCGGAGTTAGTTGGTGAGGGAGTAAATCTTTTTTTTCTGTAAGTAAAAGCCAGTCAGTAAATTTCTTTAAGTAACGGCTATAGTTTTTTTGCGTATTATCTGATAATCCTTTCTCAATTTCACAATAGTCAAGAAAATCAGGGATATGCTTAATTATTGGTATGTTTGAATTATTCATATATTAATTGTCGCTTAACCTACATTGTACGACATTTACTATTATATATTGTATCCTGCCCCCTGTCAAGATTTTTGTAAAAAAAATAGTTGAAGAACTTTTTTAAGTTGCTCCAACCATTGCTCTTTGATATCTTTCGATATCATACCTTCCTCGCTCTACTACAGAGCTCGTGAAGGCTTCCATTAATTTTTCTCTTTCCTGTGGTGTCAAGATTTTTTCGGCATCACACATTTTTTGTAGTGCCTTTGGTACATTTCCTGCCATCACGAGCTCCCTAACTTTTTTAAGAAGGGACAAAACCTTTAGCTTTCTGCAATCCATAATAACCAATTTAATTATAAAAATAATATGTTAATTTGTCAAGCCCCTTTTCTTCTTTCTCTTTTTGAGTAATCTTCTATTGCTTCTTTAAATTCTTTTTCTTTGAAATCAGGAAAGAAGTTATTAGTAAAGTATAGTTGAGAGTATACTGTGTCCCACATCATAAAGCCAGCAGAGTTATGGGGATCATCTTTACATCCTGTTCTAATTACAAAATCAACTCCTGGTAAATTCTTTGTCCAAAGATTCTCTTTGATTTTTTGCTCTGTTACTTCCCCATTAATATTTTTAAAACAATCAATCATCTCGTCTGTTCCATTGTAAGCCATTAGAAAAGTAATTGTTTGATTATTATAATTTCTTGTGTTGTCTATTGCTTTTTGCATTGCAATTTTTGTTTTTTCTGGAAAATAATCAGCCCACTTCCCTATTATTTCTATTCTTACCTTGTTTTCGTGAATGTTTTTTTCTTCTGCAATTTTATTAAAATATTCTTCAAAAATATTAAAAAGATGATTAACTTCGTCTTCACTTCTTTTAGTTATATTGTCTAGCGAACTTCCCCAAAAGGAGAAGTAAGGTATCTTAAGAGAGATAACTTCATTTATTATCTTTTCTAGTGCCTCAGCGCCCTTTTTGTGCCCCATAAGCGATGATAATCCTCTTTTCTTAGCCCAGCGCCTGTTTCCATCAGGAATTAACGCAATATGATTTGGAATATTCATATACTATTTTAATTGGTTCTTTTTCTTGCTTTTTACTGTAAATCAACCCTAAAGAAAAGAAGAAAGAAGATATTAATATCAATGCTATTATTTCACCTCTTTTATCTTTGACAAAATTGATTATTTTTGGTAGCATTTGCTTGTTATTATCGAATAACTACATATTAGATCAAAATTAATAAAGAGTCAAAAAAAATGGCAACAACGAAATCCGCCGGTACAAGTAAGCTAGGAAGAGATTCAAACCCAAAGTACTTAGGCGTTAAATTATTTGAAGGACAGAAAACTAAAATAGGTTCAATTATTATCCGTCAAAGAGGGACTAAGTTTATTGCGGGTAAAAATGTAAAAATGGGTAAAGACAATACTCTTTACGCAGTAAAAGAAGGAAAGGTTTACTTCACAACTAAAAGAAAGAAACTGTTTGATGGTTCTCAAAGAATAGCAAAGACAGTAAACGTAGAATAAAAATGAGGGCTTTCCCTCATTTTTTTATTTACTAGCAGCTTTTATAAATTCATTGAATAATGGATGCGGACTTAATGGTCTTGATTTTAATTCTGGATGAAATTGTGTTGCAACGAAAAATGGATGATCTTTAAGTTCAATAATTTCAACTAATTCTTTTTCTGGATTAACGCCAGCTATCACAAGGCCCTTTGAAGTAAGTATATCTTTGTAGCTGTTATTAACTTCATATCTGTGCCTGTGTCTTTCTGATATGTTCTCTGTCTTATATGCCTTGCTACTTATAGTTCCTTTATTAAGTTTACAATTCCATGCACCTAAACGCATAGTTGCTCCATATTTATGCTTATGCATAACTTCTTTTTGTTCCTCCATTAAATCAATCAGAGGATTTTTTGCCTTAAGGTCAAATTCGGTTGATGTAGCATCTTTTATTCCACAAACATTTCTAGCAAATTCAATTACGGCCAATTGAAGACCTAAACATAGTCCTAAGAAAGGTATTTTATTCTTTCTACAGTATTCTATTGCTTTTATCTTCCCTTCTGTTCCTCTTACTCCAAAACCACCAGGAACAATTATACCATCATAACTTTTAAGCTTTGCTAATTCTTTGCTATCCTCTTCTATTTTTCCAGAAGATATCCATTCAATTATGGGATTTCTATTATTGGCCCAAGAGCTATGTTTTATTGCTTCAAGGATTGAGATATATGAATCAGTTAATGAGAAGCCATCACTCTCGAAATACTTTCCAACGATACCAATTTTGATATCTTTCTTTTTTGGGTCTTTTATTCTATTTACTAATTTTTCCCACTCACTGCCATCTCTCTTTTTGTTCCTTAGTTTTAGTTTCTTAATTATCCTATCGCCCAATCCTTCTTTTTCGAAATTAATAGGTATTTCATATATTGAATCAACGTCTGGTGCAGAAATTACATCCTTTGGGTCGATACTACAAAATGTTGATATTTTTCTTTTTCTTGTTTGGTCTAATGGAACACTGGCTCTTCCTAAGATGAAATCAGCTTGAATTCCTGACTCATTTAATAATCTTGAAGATGTTTGAGTTGGTTTTGTCTTCATTTCCCCTATTGTCTTAATAGTTGGAAGATAAGTTACCAATGTGAATAGAACTCTTTTAGGATATCTTAACTTCATCATTCTTGCTGCTTCTAAAAATAGAAGATTTTGATATTCTCCCACTGTTCCCCCTATCTCAATAACTACAAAATCAACTTTGTCTTTTTTTGCTACTTTTTCTATTCTAGATATTACTTCATTAGGAATATCAGGCACAACCTCAACGCACCTTCCATTAAATTCAAGATTTCTTTCTTTCTCAATAACTGATTGGTAGACTCTGCCTGTGGTGATTGAGCTTTCTGTGGAAAGACTAATATTCAAGAATCGTTCATAATTTCCTAAATCTTGATCGCATTCGGTTCCATCATCAGTGACAAATGTCTCACCATGTTCAATTGGATTCATGGTTCCAGCATCGACGTTGATGTATGGGTCAATTTTAACTGCAGAAACAGTAAACCCTCTGTTTTGAAGTATTTTTGCTATTGAAGCTGTAGCCGCGCCTTTACCTACGCTTGACATTACGCCTCCTGCAACAAAGATGTAGTGTGTCATATTCTAAATAATTATTTTAATTTTTGCTTCTAAATTATTTCCTAATTTAATTTTAACTAAATGATCTCCTTGGCGCTTAATTGGCTCATCAATTTCTATGTTTGATTTATCAACATTAAAACCTAATTCTTTTAATTTGTCTGATATTTTTTGTTCATTTATTGATTCAAAAAGTTGTCCCTCTTCGCCTATCTTTGTTTCAATTTTTATTCCTTTGTTTTCTAGCTCCTTAATTATTTTTTCATTTTCTTTCTGTGTTTCTTCCTTGTTCTTAAGTTCAATATTTTTCTGATTCTCTAATCTTTTTAATGATTCTTTGTCTGCTATTATAGCAGAACCATTAGGAAGTAGAAAGTTTCTTGCATGACCAGATGAAACCTCTTTAACTTCAAACTTTTTACCTAGTTTTTTGACATCTTTTAATAGTATTACTTTCATATGTTTATTTTTTTAATTATTTCTTCAATTGCTTTTTCTAATTGTGGATCTTTTTCTTGCTCATAATCTTCTAGCGTTAATTCAACCTCTATATCCGGCGTGATTCCATTCTCATTGATTACAACTTTATTGGGAGTTAACCATTCTGCGGTAGTTACCTTCAGCATTAAACCATTGGATAAGGTTATTAACTTCTGAACAGTTCCTTTTCCATATGATTTTTCACCAATTATTAATAAGTTTCTATTGTCTTTTAAAGCTCCAGCAAGTATTTCAGAAGCAGAGGCGGTTCCTTCATTGATTAAAATAACTGTTGGATAGCTCATTAAGCTTCCTGAGCCATTGGCTCTATATTCATTTTCTATTTCATTTCTTCCTCTTTCAATCATAACTAAATCATTCCTATTTAACAACCAGCCAGCCACCTCAATTGCTTGATTTACAAGTCCTCCTGGATTACTTCTTAAATCAAGGATAATTCCTTTTGCGTTGCTGTTTATTATTTCAAAAACTGCTTTTCTAAAGTCTTGACCGGTTGAATTGGCGAAGTGATATATCCCGAGAAGGGCTATATTGTTTTCTAACATTTCCCATTCAACAGATGGAACGTTTATAACGTCTCTTATTATCTCGACATCAAAATTCTTGTTATCTCTAAGAATAGTTAAAACAACCTTTGTTCCCTTTGGTCCACGTATAATTTCAACTGCTTCATTGGCAGATAAATTGGACGTTGGGTTCTTGTCTATAAATATTATTTTGTCTCCTGGCCTTATTCCAGATTTATCAGCCGGAGTCCCTTTAATGGGAGCTATTGCTGTTAATTGCTTCTCTCTTATTCCAATCTGTAATCCAATTCCTTCAAATTTACCACTGATTGACTCTTGTAGTGATTCCGCTCCTTCAGGATCAAAAAATTCAGTATATGGATCGCCTAAAGCATTAACCATTCCTGCGGCAGCACCATAGGTCATTTTCTCTAAATCAATTTGATCCGGGTTAACATAGTTAAGGTATATTTGATCTAATGTTTTTTTAAGAATAGAAAGATCTATATTTTCATCTGAATATGCTCTTTCGTAGTGTTCTTGAAAAAGGTATTCATGATAATAGAATCCGGAGATAAAGGAAATCAAAACAAAAACTGAGCATACTATTTTTGAGCTAATTTTCATATGTTTAAAGGATAGCATATTTTCTTTTTTGAGACAATAAAAAAAGAGAGCTATTTTTTTAACAGCTTCTCATCATAAAATCAATAAAAAAAGCGATTTTATAGTTGTCGCATTATCAACTTTGCTTCTGTCCCATAATTGGGACTTAATGTGAGCGCCTTCATACAAAGGCGATACATTCTTTTCCTTCTTCCAGAAACAATTCTGTTCCCGATTGGTCCATCAGCAAGCTTCTCAAGCTCGTCAATATTAACAAACTTGTGCTTGCATTTTGGATCTTTTTTCACTTCTCCGATATTGATCAAGAAGGCCCAATCAGTGCCTCCAGCAATAACAGTTGGATACATTGCTGGCATTATATCAAAATCCTCATAGCAGAGATCGATACCAGTTTCTTCCTTAACCTCTCTAAGAAGCTCCTGAAAAACAATTGTTTCGTCAAAACATTTTTTGACGTAAGCTTCTTCTATTGCTCCACCTGGAAGATCCCAGTCTCCTGGAAGAGATTCATCTTCGCCCCTTCTTTTAATAAGAAGCTCTCCTTTGGAGTTGAATATTGCTCCAAAGAGTCCAATACTGACTTTAAAAGTCATGATTCATTTATAACATCTGTTCATTTTTTGTCAAGCTCACATGGCTGCATTCTACTCCGAAGTGCAACATTCTGAATAAGTCAAAAGGACACCTCTTTGTGGTATAATATTTTTAGTATCAATAAAAATAAATCACAAACAAGATGCCCTATAAACATATTACATCAATTCAGAGAAATGAGCTATCTGTATTGTCGAGAACTAAAATAAAACAAAAAGAAATAGCAAAGTTACTTGATAAGAACCGCACTACCATCTGGAGAGAAAAGAAAAGAAATGCTAATGAAGATGGTACTTATGATGCAAGAATAGCAAAAAGAAAAACTAAGAAAAGAAGAATTAAAGCAAATCAAAGATTTAGGAAGATAGATAACAACCCTGAACTTGAGAGAATAATAGTTAGAGGGATTAAGAAATATCTAAGTCCAGAAGAGATTAGTGGCAGATCAGACGGTGAAGAAATACACATAGGTAAGGATATTATATATAATTTTATCTATAAAAAGAGGCGGGATCTAGTCATCTTCCTACGATGTCAGAAAGGTAGGTATCGAAGAAGAAGAGGCACTAATATACGCATAAAACAAAGAAAAGAACTAGAAAAGAAGAAGAATGTCTCTCTTCGTCCCAGTATCGTTGATACTAGAGAAAGAGTTGGAGGCTGGGAAGGAGATACTGTTTGGGGGAAAAACAAAAAAGGACCAGTGTTACTAACCCATATAGAAAGAAGAAGTGGCTTAGTTAAGATAGGACTGATAAAGAACAAGACAGCAGAAGAGATGAAGAGAGAAACAGTAGCTATGTTCAAGACTATTCCAAGAAGTAAGAGGCATACTGTAACTTATGATAATGGCTCAGAGAATGCCGAATATGAGTTGATTGAAAAAGAAGCCAAGATAGATGTTTACTTTGCTAATGCCTACCATTCTTGGGAAAGAGGATGTAACGAGAACTGCAATGGATTAATTAGACAGTTCTTCCCAAAAGGAATGTACTTTGATAACATTACAAAAGAGCAAGTTAAGAAGATAGAGCGATTGTTAAATAATCGTCCTAGAAAAAGGCTTGGATATTTAACCCCAAATGAGGTTTTCTACAATTCTTAAATGTTGCACTTTGGATTAGAATTCAGCATGTAGATTAAGATAGCGTTGTATACACTTTAAAACAAGAAAAGAGGCTGGCATGATAGTTAGTAATAAGAATAACTAAATACAGCCTCTATGCATAAGAATAGCAGATTACTGCCCTTCATGAGAAGGGCTCTGTATCGGGCTTGGGTCGATGGCGTATCCGTCACCGATTTAAGCCTGGAATACAAGATCACAAGAAAGACGGTATACAAGGTTTTGGAAAGAGCCCGACTCCAAGACTTCGAGAATCATCTTTCGGTCAATTTAAGATTCAGAATAATTAAGTACGGATTAAGGAAATTAAGAAAAACAGCCGAGAAACTACAAAAAAGAATTGATCGAGAGAATATTAAAAGATACGAGAAAGAGTATCCGGGCGAGATGGTGCATTTTGATACGAAACGATTGCCTCTCCTTTCAGGAGAAGCGATTAGAGACAAACGAGAGCATCTTCACGTGGCAATTGATGATTTCTCTCGATATCTTGTTGCGGATATCTTTCCTGATAAAGGGTAATACAGTTCAGCGATGCATTTAGAAGAAGTGATTGAGACGGCTCCGTTCAATACCGAAACAGCATATTCCGATAACGGGTCCTGCTACCGCGGACGCAAGGATCATGCTTTCGTTGAGAAGTGTAATAGTAACGGAATTGGACAGTCTTTCACTAGACCAAGACACCCCTGGACATGTGAGGTGGTATAATACAGAAAGAAGACACAGTGGAATCAAAGGGTTGACTCCTGTCGAGAGAATCGGCTCATATTATGCCAGCCAAATGCGTATACAACGCTTAACTAATTAACACTTTTACCGACAAGATAATTCCACTTACAATCAATGATCTTAATTTTAGCTTTTTCCCCTATTTTTCCTTCATTAAGAGCAACTGCTCTTCCAGAGTTAGTTCTTGATAAGTAGTTATTCTTTCTCTTTTCGACAATCAAAACATCTAGTTTTTTATTTATATACCTTTTATTTTTTTCGTAATTGTAATTTTCAAATAATTCTGTGATTGTTCTTGAGCGGTCCTTTTTAATTCTATCTGGTAGGTCTTTTAGATTAAAGTCCTCTGTTCCCTTTCTTTTTGAAAACTTAAAGATATGCAAAACTTCTGGCTTAGCTTCTTTAATAATCTTTAATGTCTTTTTAAATGACTCTTCTGTTTCTAGCGGGTGGCCAACAATAATATCGGTAGCAATAATGGATTCTTTGAATTTTTTCCTAAACTTTTTAACGATATTAATAAAATCTTCTACTTTGTAGCCCCTGTTCATTTTTTTTAGTAGTTCATTGTCTCCTGATTGAAGTGGTAGGTGAATAAATTTATATATCTTATCTGATTCATAAACCTCAAGAAGTTCATTAGTTACATATTTGGGATTCATCATTCCTAACTTTAACTTGAAATCTCTATCAATCTTTACAATTTCTTTTAATAGCGATGATAATGATTCGCCTCTATCCATTCCATAAACAGAAAGGTCTTGAGAGGTTAAATATATTTCACTACTATTTGATTCTTTAACTTTTTTAATTATTTCTTTAGCAGAGAAAGAAAATAATCCTTTTCTTGCAAACTTTGTTGCACAGTAAGTGCAATTTCCAAGGCAACCTTCAGCGATAGGGATTATTTTTGAAGAGCTTTTCTTTAGTTTTACTTTATCGGTCTTTGTTTTTTCAATATCAACTTTAATTATTCCATCAACAATCTTATTTATTGATAAAAGGTTGGTCGGTCCAATAATTCCATCGGAAACTTTTTGACATTCTTCAAGAGAGATCATCGGCAAGCATCCTGTGATAATAATTTTCTTATCTTTTATTTTTTCTGCCTCCTTTAATATCTTTCTTTCTGTTTTTTCTACGACTCCACAAGTGTTCAAAATAACAAAATCAGCATCAGATAATGATGTTTCTTGATGTTTTTCTAACAATATATCCCTTATTATCTCTGAATCGGACTGATTAAGTTTACAGCCATATGTTTTGATGTGGAAATTCATATAGTAATGGTATTCTATTTTTGATTCTTTTTCAATGTAACAATTTCAATTTTGGTGTATTATATATAGTGATGGATCTAGATGAGATAAAAGACCTTGTAGAGAGGTCACAGAAAAAAGATAAAGAGGCCTTCTCACGGTTATTTGATTTTTATTACGATAAAATTATTAGGTATGTTTTTAGAAGAACACTTGATGTCGAATACAGCAAAGATATTACTTCAAATGTATTTTTAAAAGCGTTAGATAATATAGAGAGCTTCAAATGGAGAAATGGTATTAATAGTTTCAATGCCTGGATATTTAAAATAGCCACAAATGAAGTTAATCAATATTTTAGAAAGCAGAATAGGTATAAGTTAATTATTGATGATCCTGAGATAAGATTTAACTTGAAAGATGAAAGTAATTTGTCGCTTGAGATTGAAAAGAAAATTGATAATGATAAATACTTAATGATTTTGAATAAAGCGATTAAAGAATTAAAACCAATATACCAAGATATAATACATTTAAGATATTTTGAAGAAATGTCATATGATGAAATATCGGAAGCATTAAAAAAGAATGAGTCAACAGTCAGGGTTTATGCTAAGCGTGCAATAGAAGAATTGGAGAAAATCTTAGAAAAAGATGCTGTTAATTTTACAAACTATGAAAAAACTATTTAAAGAAGTAAAAAATGAAAATATATCTTTTGGTAATCACAAAGATGAGTTAAAGCAAGTATTACTATCAAGAGATTATTTTAATAAAAAAGTTGATTGTTGGGATTGGAAATTAATTTTTAGTTCCTTGTCTTTTTCTTGCCTATTAATTGCCTTCATCTTTGTTTCCCCTGCTAGCAGTGGCAATATGGTTGTAGGTCTTGATAAAAATATGAATGTTAATAATCTTGGTTCAGTAGAGTGGGCTGGTCAAGATGTTAAAGTGTATGAAATGGTCGAACAAAAAACAAAAACATTATTCTATTTTGATACAAGGAATGATGTTCTTGTCCACTCAGAAGTAAATAATAAATAATAATAAATAAATATATGCAAATATTTGAAAACAAATTCTTTCAATTTCTATCTATCGTTTTAATGATAGTTGTTATCGCTTTTGTTGCTGTTTTAATTAATGAAAAAACAGGAGCAAATGAGAATCTTATCTCTGTTTCTGGTCTTGGAGAAGTGTATGTGACTCCAGACGTTGGCTTTGTAACTATATCTGTTAAAACAGAAAACAAAAATGTCTCAGTAGCAAGTGAAGAAAATCATAACAAAATGAATGATGTAATAGAATACATTAAAGGTGAAGGAGTTGAAAGTAAAGATATTAAAACAACAGGATACAACATTAATCCAAGGTATGAATGGAATAATGATACAGGTAAGAGAATTTTAGCAGGATACGAGGTAAGTCAATCAGTGAATGTTAAAATCAGGGACTTATCTAAGGTGGGAACAATAATTTCTAACGCTACATCAAAAGGAGCTAACGATGTAAGTAGTTTATCATTTATTGTTGATAATGATGAAGAAGCTAAAGCAGAAGCTAAAGAATTGGCTATTAGTGATGCAAAAGCAAAGGCAAAGAAATTAGAAAATTTACTAGGAGTTAAAATGGTAAGAATAGTAAGTTTCTCTGAAAGTGGATATGTTCCATTAAGAGTTGCTTATGACGAAGTAGTAAAACTTGAAAAACAATTAAGTAGCTCAATTGCTGCTCCAACGATTGAAACAGGAGAAAATAAAATCACTTCTACGGTAACAATTACTTATTCTATAAAATAGAACTTTATATTTAGTGAGTGATTTCAACAACTTTATAAAGTTTGTCAATGATAAAAAAATGCCACTCTATTATTTTAATAGAGTGGTTTTTTGAAATAAAAAGGAGTAACGAATGTTTACCCTACTTTTATAATACTATTTGTTACCCCTTGACGTCAAGTAGTTATGGGTATATAATCAATATAGAAAGGTCGTAAGAGTAAAAATAAATATAAAAATATATGCCAAGATTTGACGGAACTGGTCCTATGGGTGCTGGTCCAATGACAGGAAGAGGATTTGGATGCTGTGGAAGAAGAAGATTTATTTCTCCAAGAAATGAATTAACTGCTTTAGAAGAAGAGCAAAAGATTCTTGAAGAAGAATTAAATGCAATTCGTGAAGAGATAAAAGCACTTAAGGATGAAAAATAAAAAGGCCATAGGGGTTGGGCTCCCAATGGAGCCCTGTTAGGCCTTTTGTTAAAATTAATCTATCATATAAATAAAATTATGCCAAGACCAAGACTTTGTAGAAGAATAAGATTTAATCCAAATGTTACCTATTTTAAACCTCAGGGTATTCCCATGACGTCTCTTGAAGTTGTCGAATTAACCATTGAAGAAATAGAGGCATATAGATTAAGTTATGTTAAAAATATGGAACAAAATGATGGTGCTAAAGAGATGAATACATCACAAAGCACCTATCAAAGAATATTATCTTCAGCCAATAAAAAAATCGCTGACGCATTAATTAATGGGAAAGCGATTAAGATTATGTGCCCCAGACAGGACTCGAACCTGTGACCTTCAACTTAAAAGGTTGTTGCTCTACCAACTGAGCTACTGGGGCAAGAGAGGGCTATAATCCCTCTTTTTTCAATTGTTCTAAAAGTTCCTTTTGCTTTTTTGTTAATTTATCAGGTGTTTTAATATTAATTTGAAGATAGAGATTTCCTCTTCCTATTGATGAGAAATGTGGTATTCCCCTTTTAGATATTTTTAATATTTTTCCTGACTCTATTCCTTCTGGAACTTTAACTATCATTTCTTCTCCTTCTAGTGTGGGGATTTTAATTTTATCCCCCAGTGTAGCTTGAGAAAAAGTAATGTCTTTTCTTAGATATATATCATCTCCAGATCTTTGGAATATTTTATGTGGCTTAATTCCTATTCTTATATATAAATCACCTGCTTCACCACCTCTTTTGCCTGCTTCACCTTTTCCTTTTACCTTAATTACTTGGTTGTTGTCAACACCAGCAGGTATATTTATCTTTATTTTCTCTGCTTTTTTTATTCTTCCCTCACCACTACAAACATTACATGGCTTTTCTGGTTTTAATCCTTCACCATTACAATCTGGACAAATTGTGTTTTGACTAAATGTTCCTAAAAATGTTTTTCTTATCTCCTGAACAACTCCTGTTCCTCTACAAGTAAAACATTCTTTGCTTTT
>Ga0265294_10003940_pt1 | contig 18709 bp, 20 predicted proteins | sample MunlanPumphouse3_FD_192504 | JGI IMG/M metagenome (GOLD analysis project Ga0265294, IMG submission 192504) | Groundwater microbial communities from a municipal landfill in Southern Ontario, Canada - Pumphouse #3 | ecosystem: Environmental > Aquatic > Deep subsurface > Groundwater | place...
GGGATAATAATCAACCCCTCTCCCACTGGGAGAGGGTGGCCGAAGGCCGGGTGAGGGGACAAGGCAGGGTTTTAGCGCTAATGCAATTACCTAACCGGACAACGCTGAATAAAAGTCAAGAAAGAGGCTATCCCGCCTTGGTCAAAGGCAGTTCATCATTAGCGGCAGCGGCGTTACTGAACCATATGGTAAATACAGTGCCGTTGCCTGGTACGCTGGCCACCTCGATTCTGCCGCCATGCGCATCAACTATCTGACGACACTGGTATAAGCCTATACCCAGCCCGTTTTTTTTGGATGTCCTGAATGGCTTGAACAATTCCGTACGAATAAAGCTGGCTGTCATACCGCATCCACAATCCGTCACCCTGATATAGGGAACACCAACAGAAGCGCCGACTTCCATTACAATCGGTTCATCTGAACCAGAAGCCTCGACAGCGTTCATGAGGAGATTCATGACTACTTTCTGGATCTCCTCTACATCAACACGGACCAGATGAGCTGTTCCCGACACTATGATCTTCCTGGCCGTGAAAAGGGCTGCTGTATTTTTTACCAGCTCCAATATGTTGACCAACTGCGGGGTATAGAGTTCTTTTTCTCCCAGGTTTTTCAGACTGGCGATCAACTTCTGCATTTTCTCAACGGTATTGCCCAGTGACATAAGCATATCCTGCTGAAATACCGGGTTTGATATATGCTTGGCGCCATTTTCTACAATTAGTGAAAGATTTGAAACCTGATTTTTTAAATCATGTGCAACAAATGTTGCTACATTACCAATCACCTCTATTTCGCGAGCTTGGGTGATCTGTTCCGACAGTGTTTGATGAAGAATAGCCAGAGAGGCCTGCCGGGCTATGGTTTTCATAAGGTCGTAATCTTCATAGATATAGGCCTCATCTTCTTTGATAACACGTCCCAGCGTGATAAAACCTTCAATCTGTTTGCCATCAAAAAGCGGGACAACGAATGATATCTTGTTGTTCACAAACAATCGTTCATTTTCAGCCATGATTTCGGGGTTATTATCATTGATACAAACAACCCAAGTCCGCTCTTCCATGAAGCTGATCAGTGAATTTCCGCGCTTTATCACATCCTCAATCGTCTTCATTTGATACCCGGACGTCATGCTGTATCCGCCACAACTCTCATCGTACAGAAAAAGAGCCGCTCCTTCGATCCCGAAAACCTCGCAATAAGCAGACAAAATCCGTTGCAGAAGTTCTTCACCCGAGCGTGATGTGGATAGCTGCATCGTGAAATTCAGCCATTGGGTACGGTAATCATACTTATTCTGATAAAAGTTCTTGTGCAGCACAACCTTTACTTCACGTCTGACCCTTCCGGACAAAAATAACAGCAGAAGTGCAATACCAAGCAGGAAAGCAAATGAAACCGTTACTGTTCGTGGAAAAGAATAACCAAAGTGTTGCATCCCCTCGCCCATAAAACCGATCATGAGCAAATAGATACCAACCGCAATAAGAACAACCGACTTGAAAGCCGCCTGGCGTGAAACCTCGATCCGAACCGTGCCACGACGAAACGACAATGAGTATGCCACCATGGCCGCAGCTATAAGGTACATAAAGGAGCGAACCGGCAGATAATTCATGTTAAGAGTGCGGTATAACAACGCTTGGCTATAATAAAAAATCAGAACCGCCAGGATGATCCCAAGACCGATGATGTCATACTTGATCTTGGACTGGGCGCCTGGCGATGCATTGGTAAAGGTTTTCTCAAAATGCATCAGCGCAAACACCAGACAAGCCATGATCCAAAGGTAATAGAAGTATCCGATATTCTGGAGAAAGACCATACTCTCTTCGGGAAAATCGGGGGCATACAAAAATTTATCGAGGGGTAATAGAATTGGCAGCAGCGAGGTAAGAAACGTAACTACAAGCGTCCCCCGCAACAGTATTCCTATCTTCCAAGGGCCACTTTGACGGGCAAACGTCAGACTGCTGATAATCCATAACGGCGGAAGCAGAGATTCGGCGATAATCGCGCACCTCTTCCAGAAGAAAGCATCTGTGGACGATGTAAGCGCCTTCAGGTCGAACAGTTCAAGCAGAGCAGTAACCACCAGAGCCATGCAAAGATATACACTGGAACGGGATCGTTCCAGATACAGAAAGAAACCGCCGAGTGCCAGCAGGGCAATAGCAGCTGATATGGAAATTACTATATTGGTCATATTATTCCGGGCTAATAGCTTATATGCGCTGATCCTTATTCCGGTAAAAATTCATGCATAGTCGGCAATAAATCCCTGATGAAACGTTCTCCAATTGCCACCGCTCCCTGCTCATCGGACTCAAATGGCACGGAAATACGAATAAATGATGCGTCCCGACGACGGTTAATGATTGAATTGACAATCTCGGCAATTTTAAGCGAGTACTCATCACTGATGGTCTTATCCTGAACCTGGAACCAGTAAAGGAACATTTGCCGATTGTCTCCCTTTCGGTAAACAGCCTGTACCAGATTTATCTTCGAACCTGAAACATCCAAAAGCCTCCTTTTTGTGGAAACCTCAAACCAGCCACTGCCCGGAAGGCAATGCTTGGGTGAATGGATCTCGCCGCTGTCCTTGCCGCCGCCATGGTATCCGATATAGAGATCCACCAGTTTCCCATCAGCAGCTTCATAACGCCGTGTAAGGGTATCGGTAGCCCTCAGAACCTTCTGAATATTATCCGCCATGGCAAACTCCTGTGTCATGCGCCACCCGGACACAACCTTCGGAAACTGATCAAAGGTTTTATTCATCGGAACCTCAAGGTCCTTGTGCAGGTTCAGATACAGGGCAACTGTTGTCAGCAAGACGAATACGGAAACAAATTTCACAACCATTGACTTCCGGCCTCCGGCTTCTGCCCCCTGCCGCAAGTCTGAAGCCTGAAGTTCCATGCCTGTCAATTGCTGATCATTTCCTGGAGTCTCTGGCGCAATATCTGATATCTGTTTTTTTCCCCTTCCCAAAAGGGTTCCCAAGGAAACCAGCATTGCCATTGCCATGGCAAAAACCACCATACCGGCAAATTCATGAAAAAAACCTTCCGCTGCCTTGGCGCCCCAGTACTGAGCAAGCACGCCGGTTACGATAACCCGGACAGCATTGCTAAAAATTGCAATCGGAACAGCAGCACAAATCATGACCAACCGTTTAAACGGTGATATTTTCAGAAAGAAGGCAAGGGCCACTGCCAAAGCCAGCAAAGAGATCAGCGACCGTATGCCGCTACAGGCATCCGCCACCTCCAATGTCAGGGCTGGAAACATGATAATGTTACCTTCGCGTATTACCACAATCCCAAGCATTTGCAAGGTCAACACCGACACCTTTGTAACAAAGATCTTTAGCGGGAAGGCCACTGCATCATAGATAATATAGGGAATCGGGATCATGAAGATCAGAAAGGCTAAGGAAAGCAGGGCAATCCTGAATACGTACGTTCCGAAAAGATACAGAACCAAGCCGGCCAGTATAACAATCAGCGATGATCTCATGCTGAAAAATTCTGTTCCGAGCCAACCTACCAGCAGTTGCAGCAGGCCCAACAGAATCACAGCCAGTCCGGCATTCCATGGAATTACCGGAGTCTTTTTCAATTCATCCCAGCGGGTGTACAGAAAATAACCGGCAATCAGCGGGACGATAAAACCATGGGAGTAGTTTTCGTCCTTATACCAATCCTGCACCATAGAAGGGAAAATTTTCCAGTACAGTCCACTCAGCAGTAATACTACACCGATTAAATAGACTCGGTACGTGCGACCATATTCAGCAACTGTCATGATTGGCGCCTTTTACTTAATCTTATAATTTTACTCTTCTGCCGGAACGTCGCATAAAACAATTTCTCCCTAAAGCCTCCAGACCCTGATTCCAGAGGCCTTCATGACCTTCTGATCATAAATCCCCTTCACGTCAATCAGCACCGGATTAGCCCCCATCAATCGCAATAACGCCACGCTGCCCCAAGACCTGAACTGTTCATGAGACACCGCAGCCACTACGGCAGCCGCTGGTTTGAGTTCCTCAACAGGACACAATGTTACTCCATATTCGTGAACAGCCTCAGTGGGATCTGCATACGGGTCGCACACTTGAACAACAACACCATAATCCGCCAGCTCACGAATGATGTCGATCACCTTGGAGTTACGCAGATCGGGACAATCCTCTTTGAAGGTCAGCCCCAGTATCGTTACAGTGCATCCCAGAATATTGTGTCCGGCGAGAATCATCTCCTTGACCGTACGCTGAGCGATAAATTTTCCCATGCCGTCATTGATCCGTCGCCCGGCCAGGATTACCTGTGGGATGTAGCCGATTTTTTCCGCCTTGTGGGTCAGGTAATAAGGATCGACGCCAATGCAGTGCCCCCCCACCAGACCCGGTTTGAATTTGAGAAAGTTCCACTTGGTGCCGGCAGCTTCCAGAACATCATTGGTATCAATACCCATACGGTCAAAGATCAGCGCCAGTTCGTTCATCAGCGCGATGTTCAGGTCGCGCTGGGTATTTTCAATAACCTTGGCGGCCTCGGCGACCCTGATGGAGGCAGCACGGTGGACTCCAGCCGTTACCACCGATTCATACACCCCGGCAACGATCTCCAGAGTCTCGGCATCCTGACCCGACACGACTTTTTTTATCTTGGTAAAGGTATGTTCCTTGTCGCCCGGATTGATGCGCTCCGGGCTGTAACCGACAGTAAAGTCAGTCCCGCAACAGAGACCGGAGACCTTTTCCAGAATCGGCACGCACTCATCCTCTGTCACGCCCGGATAGACCGTTGACTCATAAACAACGATATCACCTTTTTTCAGCGCCTTGCCAACCGTCTCTGATGCCTTGAACATCAGGGTCAAATCAGGCTGGTTTGCCTCATCCACCGGTGTCGGCACGGCTACTATGTGAAAATCCGCTGTGGCCAGTTCTTCAAAGGTATTGGTAAAAAGAATGTCAGCGGCCAGCAGATCTTCCCTGGTTACCTCGCCGGTCCGGTCATGGCCGGACCGCAGTTCGCTGATTCTCTGCAAATTGATGTCAAACCCAACCGTTTGACGCACCTTGCCAAAGGCCACCGCGACCGGCAACCCTACATAACCGAGACCAATAACAGAGATAATACGATCTGAGTCCACAAATGCTCCTTTAGTTAACTTAGTAGGCTGGATTGTCATGCAGAACAGCATGCGACATACAACAGCAATAATTTACCCATCATACAGATATATTTGATATTTTCAATGATTGAATATTCCGGTTCTTGCCAGGCGGCAATACAAATGAAGTAAATAAGTGACTTTGAATAAACCTGGAGACCAAGATATCGACCAGTACCAGGCAGCCCTAGCCAAGTTTCAGTTCATCCAATGACAAGCGATATCCAGGCAGAAATTTATCCATGAAATAGCTCACCTCGGGCAGTGGGCTAGCTGCAAGATGTTCCTGATGCTCCAATCCGGCACGGCGAAACTCCAGGTTTCCTGACTTTTCCTCCTCGATACACTTGGCCAGTGCCGCGATTTTGTCAGCCGCCTTGACCAAGGCAACATACGCCGCTTCACCCTCAAAGAAGAAGAGCGGCTCGTACCCTCGCGCCAACTCGGGTGGAAGCATGGCCAGAAGCTTGCGTCGCGCCCGATCCTCCAGTTGGTGAAACGAGCGTTTGAAGTTCGTATTAAAGTGTTTGACCGGTGTTGGCATGTCCCCGGTGAAAATCTCGCTGGCATCGTGAAACATGGCGTACAGGGCTGCCCGGCCTGGGTCCAGGTCTCCGTTAAAATAGGTGTTACGGATCATTACCAGGGCATGGGCGATCACTGCCACATCCAAGCTGTGTTCCTGGATATTCTCCGGCACGGTATTGCGCATAAGCCCCCAACGGCTGATGTACTTCATCCGCGAGAGAAATGCGAAAAAATCATATTGATCTGGCGCTATGTCGCACTTTTTCATTGTCATACCCTTTCATACGGTTCAAACAACCGCTTGTATTCATCCAGAGCAAAGCGATCAGTCATCCCGGCGATATAGTCACACACCACCCTGTGCAGACCAAAAATATCGATACGTGATCGATATTTGGGAGGAAGCAGATTCGGGTAGCGTAAATAGGTTTCAAAGAGCCGGGTAATAAACAATTCCGCCTTGACCCGCATCTTGTCCACCTTGTAGTGACGATAGAGATGTTCAAAAAGGAACTTCTTCAGTTCCTGATTCTGTACAGTGACCCCTGCACTGAAGTGGACCACGGGCCGATTAACCCGACGCAAGTCATCCAGCGTTATGATACCAAAATCCTCCAGTTTTGCACTGATGGTGGCGCAGAGGTCGCTAATCAGCAAGCCGATCAAGGCGCTTATGGTCTGGTACATAAGGCGCTTGTCATCTATGCCCGGATATTTTTGGCGCACACCAGCGCTGACCTGTTCCCACAGGCTGATACAGCCAAGCATATTCATTGTGATGTAGCCAGATTTCAGACCATCGTCGATGTCGTGATTGTTGTAAGCAATCTCGTCGGCATAGTTGATGATCTGGGCCTCAATGGAGGGGATCACGCCCGGCAGGAACCCGGTCATCGTGGAAAGCGGCGCATCGTATGGACTGGCATGCTTGATAATACCCTCACGCACCTCCCAGGTCAGATTGAGGCCATTAAAGCCGGGATAACGCTCTTCCAGCTGATCTACAACCCGGAAGGACTGCAGGTTGTGCTCGAAGCCGCCATAATTTGACATCAGACAATCCAGCACTGTCTCGCCGGTGTGGCCGAAGGGTGTATGCCCCAGGTCGTGGGCCAGGGCCAGGGCCTCGGTAAGCTCCTCGTTCAGGTGAAGCTTCCGGGCAATTGCCCGTCCGATCTGGGCAACCTCCAGGGAGTGTGTCAAACGGGTGCGATAATAATCCCCTTCATGGTTGACAAACACCTGGGTTTTGTACTCCAGACGCCGAAAGGCTGCGCAGTGAATAATACGGTCCCGGTCCCGCTCAAAGGCCGGTCGGTTGTCGCGAAACTTCTCAGGATGTTTCCTGCCACGCGACAATGCACTGGTGCAGGCATAACCGGCCAGATCGGGACGTTCGGTGGATTCAAGCATACGATCACCTCGTAAGTAACGATCCCTAAACCTGATAATCAGGAGAAGTGAGTTAACTTCTAATAACTACACCAGCCAGCCAGGAGGCGCAAGCATAGAAAAGTCAGTCGGCGCTTCCCTGATCCTGGCGCACAATAGAGAAAGCCCTCCTGTAAAAGCAAGGGCTTTCCTGTTTAGTTGTAGTAAAACAGCGCTGTCAGGCTAATCTATAGGAACTACGCTTCAGCTTTGCGATCCTTCAGGGCAAATGTAAGCAGTGCGGCAAAGACGAGCAGTCCGCAGGCAGCATAGAACGAGCTGTTGAAATTGCCTGATGCGACCTTAAGCATCTCAGCCACACGTACCAGTACAAGTCCGCCGACGCCCCAAGCGGTAAAGAGGCAGCCGTAGTTGATGCCGAAGTTTTTCAGGCCCCAGAGGTCCTTCGCATATGAAGGGAAGAGACAAAGGTTTGCACCGTAATTGAAGCCGATGAAGGAAGCAAGCAAAACCAGCATGATCGGATTTGCCTCGCCGCCGGTTATAAAGATGGCTGCGATCATCAGAGATGCCTGGAACAGGAGCACCAATAAAAGAGTATAACGCCTGCCGATCTTATCGGAAAGGAGACCCGCTACAACACGCCCGCCAGCATTGCCGATAGCCATGACCGCCACTGCGATAAATGCGTTTGCGCCCATGCTCTTTTTAGCCATTCCCGCGATGCTGCCGATCACCATGAGACCGGCGCCGGCGCCGATGAAAAATATGAACCAGAGGATATAAAACTCGACTGTGGACAACAATTGAGAAGGCAACATATCAACTGCTATGGCTTTTTTGACGGTAGATCCCGCTGCCGGGGCGCCACCAGGGACATATCCCTGCGGTGGGTTCTGGAGTAAGTTGGAAAGACCGCATACTACCACTGTAAAGCCAATCCCCAAATAAAGCATTGACTTCTGTATTCCAAAATTGGCAAGAAGGTAGCTGCCCAATGGAGCAATATAAATCGGAGCAAGACCGAAACCGGCAACGACGATACCGGCAATCATACCTGTTTTTGCGGGAGGGAACCACTTGAGGGCCGGAGGGGTTGCAGAGGAATAGCCAAAGCCCATCCCAAGACCAAACAGCACGCCGAAGCCAAGAATCCACATGGCATAACTATTGGTTTGAGAACAGATTATAAACCCGCACCCCACAAGCACCCCGCCCATCATGGCTGTGTATCTTGGGCCGATCTTGTCCTGTAGTTTGCCGGCAATAATCATGGCAAAGGCAAACAAAAGACAGGATAAAGCATAGGGGTCGTTAATCGATGCCTTGTCCCAGGTGAATGCATCAGGTCCGCCATTTTTGATGGAGTCCGAGATTGCCGCTTTGAAAATACTCCATGCGTAGAGGATGCCCAGGGCAAGATTTATACCTGTCCCAGACAAAGTGACTACCCAGCCTTTGTTCGATTCTGATTGTGTCATTGTCCTACCTCCTCATTTTTTGGGTTTCTTCCAAATTTCGTGAGTTGCATAATTCCTCCTTAGTGATAGGCCTGGGCCTTCTGTATCGCATATTAGTACTTAACCAGCTTACCCAGTTCGTTGGGAAATCGGTCTACCAGCTCCATATATTTCGCGCACTCGGTATATTTGGCACTGCAATAACGAATTATCATATTTACATCATGAGGCGATATGTAGCCGCAGCCAACATCGCAGTAATCATCATTTTTGCCGTAGAATGGACAGATGTTTGATTTTTCCATTTATACGCCTTTCGTAATGCATTCAATTTTATAAATGCACAGAGTGTGCCAACACGCATAACCATTCGTTTTATTTAATTGTTTCAATAAATTGTACTGTTTACCAAATTATATAACTGTATTATTAACATGATTATTTTCGCACTTTTGCAAATACATCCGTTCATTTGGACTGACATCTTGTGATATATCGTGCGATACAAAGGCAGGCGCAATCCTCGGACTGCCTTGTTATTCAGGCCTTTTATACGTTTAGATACTTATTCAGAAGGTCTATTTGCAAAAATGCAAATAGCGTTTTAAAATTGTTTTGCATAATTGCAAATTAAAAAAGAGGATTGATGGAAACAGGCAGAATTAAATTGACTACAGTTGGGACTGATTTTGACGCGACCCTGGCGCACTGCCCCACTCAATTGACTTTGTCAATACACTCTGTTAGAAATAGACGCTGTTTTTATATATCACTACTAAGGAAATATAATGGAAGAGTTTCTTTTCAAGCTATCCGTCATGCTCGTGCCGGGTATGCTTGCTATCGTCTGCCACGAGGTTTCCCATGGCTATGTTGCCTGGCGCTTTGGCGACCCCACAGCCAGGATGATGGGACGGCTGACCCTCAACCCGCTGAAGCATATCGATATCATTGGTACTTTAATGATATTTATCTTCGGGATTGGTTGGGCCAAGCCAGTGCCGGTAGTATTCGAGAATCTGCACAACCCAAAACGCGATATGATATGGGTTGCAGCGGCTGGTCCCATAACCAACATTACCCTGGCTATTTTTTCTGCCTTTGCCCTGCGTGGTATTGTGTCTATCGGCAACCATGCTACATCTGTTTCATCAATCTCAATGTTTCTGGAACCGCTGGTAATGATGCTGGCCTTCTCGGTTTATATAAATCTGCTACTGGCGATATTCAACATGATTCCAGTGCCGCCGTTGGATGGTGGCCGTGTACTGTCAGGACTGTTGCCTTACCGTCAGGCCGCTGCCATGTCGCGTATTGAACCCTATGGCATGATTATCATCATCCTGCTGGTGTTCTTCACCAATATTTTTTCGTATGTAATCTCACCATTACTTCGCATTGGGGTACATCTGCTTGCCGGTCCGCAGGGCGATCTGGTACTGGGTGTCACTCAATTGATGATGAGATGAATCTCAAAGGAGCAATTACACAATGAAACAACGCGTTGTCAGCGGCATGAGGCCTACTGGGCGTCTACACATCGGTCATTACCACGGGGTTCTTGAAAACTGGATTCGGATTCAGGATGATTTTGATTGTTTTTTCTTTGTAGCTGACTGGCATTCTCTTACCACGGAATACGCCGATACCGCTGGGATCAAGGACAATATTCGCGAGATGGTACTGGACTGGGTGGCCTTTGGCCTTGATCCTTCAAAAAGCCTTGTTTTCCGACAGAGCATGGTACCGCACCATGCCGAGTTGAACCTGATACTCTCCATGATCACTCCGGTCTCCTGGCTGGAGCGTTGCCCTACCTACAAGGAAATGCAGGAAAACCTGGATACCAGGGATCTTTCCACATTCGGTTTTTTGGGTTATCCAGTCCTGATGGCGGCAGACATTATTCTTTACAAGGCCACCCGCGTACCGGTGGGGCAGGACCAGTTGCCACATCTTGAGATTACCCGTGAGATCACCCGGCGATTCAATCATCTCTATGGCAATGTTTTTCCCGAGCCGGAGGCGCTGCTGACCGAGACCCCCAAGCTGCTTGGCCTGGATGGCCGGAAGATGAGCAAATCCTACGGCAATTCCATCTACCTTTCCGACACGGCCGAGGAGACCGCCAAAAAGGTTATGTCCATGATGACTGACCCGGCCCGGGTGCGTCGTAACGATCCCGGCGAGCCAGACGTTTGTGTGGCCTTTAACCTGCACCGTATCTATGTGCCGCTGGAAAAGCTGGAGGATATTATGCCTGCCTGCCGCAACGCTGCCATTGGTTGCGTGGATTGCAAGCGGATCCTGATCGGCTGCATGAATGAACGTTTGGCTCCGTCCAGGGCAAAGCGGGTGGAAATGGCAGCGAATCCCGGTTTCGTGGATGACCTGCTGCTGGACGGCAGCCGCAAGGCATCGTTGATCTCAGATGTTGTCATGGCTGAGGCTCGGGCAGCATTGAAGTTGTGATTATGAAAACCGGATCTAACAGGATATGATTACTCCGCTAATGGAGGAAAACCTCACACTTGACGGGTTGCATGAAACCTATAGTGTGCATCTGGACAAGTTTGAAGGCCCGCTGGATCTGTTGCTTCATCTAATCAAAAAAAACGAGTTGGATATCTGCGATATCCCCATCTCTGTTATCACCCAACAATACCTGGATTACATAAAATTGATGAAGGAGCTTAATCTGGAAGTGGCTGGCGACTTCCTGCTGATGGCCTCTACCCTGCTGCATATCAAATCCCGCATGTTACTTCCAAAAGATGAGCAGGAAGAAGTGGAAGAAGAAATTGATCCCCGTGCCGAACTGATTCAACGACTTCTGGAGTACCAGCAATATAAGGAAGCCGGAAAGGTTTTGGAGGCGCGACCGCTATTGGGGCGCGAGGTCTTTACGCGATCCTGTCCGGAGCCACTGCTCCTTGAAGCCCAAAACGATGAGGGTTTGCTGGAACTGGAACTGTTCGACCTTGTTGATGCATTTCGCTCGTTGTTGGTACGCATCCCTGACGAAAGCTTCCATGACGTGGCGGCGAGCGAAACTCTAAGCATCGCTGATTGTATAAACGATATCCTCTCCTTGCTCCAGGAACAGGATATGGTACTCTTTGACGATCTTGTGCGGGATGAAATGACCAGGGAATTAGTTATAGTAACCTTTCTGGCGATCTTGGAGTTGTGCCGACTTAAGTTGATTCGTATCTTCCAGGGTGGTCAACATGGCAGTATCTGGTTTGTTCCTGCGGTGTTACAGGAACCAGCAGAACAATTTAACTGACTAGATGCAACGTTAGCTGCAAATTTATTTCCAAGGGGAAAATGTCATGAGCATGCTTACGGAGTTTAAGGAGTTTGCGGTAAAGGGAAATGTCGTTGATATGGCGGTAGGTGTAATCATCGGCGGGGCTTTTGGTAAAATAATCACATCCCTTGTTGGTGATGTGATTATGCCGCCGATTGGTGTCGCATTGGGTGGCGTAGACTTTTCCAGTTTATCGATTATCGTGCAGGAGGCCATGGATAAAAAACCCGCCGTTGTTATAAGTTACGGGAAATTTCTACAGACTGTCATAGATTTCATAATTATTGCTTTTGTCATATTTATGGCGGTAAAAGCTATGAATTCTATTAAAAAACAGGAAGCAGCAGCGCCTGCGGAGCCAGTGGCGCCACCAAATCAAGAGGTGTTGCTTGCGGAAATTCGTGATCTGCTCAAGGACAAAAAGTAGCAGATTATCCTTTATTAGAATAATGAGGGCATAGCAACAACCTGCTTGTAAAGGACGGCTTTCCCCAACCATGTCATTAGCATCAATTGTTGAAAGTATTGTCTTTGCTGCAGACTCACCCTTGTCGCTGGATCGGATGTGTGAGATGCTGCACGAATTTGAACGTGAGGATATTAAAACTGCCTTGGTCGAGCTGGGCAGGTTTCATGAGGGGCGATCCGGAGGTTTTCGACTGGTAGAGGTGGCTGGTGGCTGGCAGTTCAGAACCTGTTCTGTGTACCAACAATACGTGACGCGTCACGTCAAGACAAAGTCAATCAAGTTTTCACCATCGGCGCTGGAAACACTTGCAATTGTTGCCTACCGCCAACCAGTGACTCGTACTGAGGTTGAATATCTGCGCGGAGTAGACTGCGGGGGAGTTTTAAAAACCCTTCTGGAGAAAAAACTGGTCCGGATACTTGGTAAAAAGGATATTCCAGGACGACCGTTAATATATGGCACATCAAAGGAATTTCTTGAAATATTCGGACTTAAGGACTTAAAAAGTCTGCCGACGCTTAAAGAAATACAGGCTCTGGACGAAGCTCCTCATTATGAACAGCAAAATGAACTTCCGCTGGGTGATTTTACTTTAGTAAGTTAGGAGCTGTAAATAAATGACTTGGTTATATTGCGCTCAGATTCGGGTCAGATTTGGCTGAACTGATTGAGGCAAACCGCAGACGTAGCAGAGCTACGTTGAGGATTTGGTGATTGAAGTTCGGTCAAAGATGGCCTGAAGATGAGATGCAAGATGGCCATGTTATTTTTTTACAGCTCCTTAGCTGGTTATCAGGGGTGGGAGGTGAGATATGCGACGGCAGTCTACAGTTGCAGGACAATTTTATACCGGTAGTGCGGATCTGCTCCGAAGTGATCTGGCAGGGATAATTCCTGTTGTAAATCAAAGAAAGAAGGTACTTGGCATCATTGCGCCTCACGCAGGCTATATGTATTCCGGCGCCGTAGCAGGTAAGGGGTATGCCCGCATCGAGATTCCTTCAACCGTACTGATCATCGGACCCAACCACCATGGCGCAGGGGCAGCTGTAGCCCTCTATCCTGATGGCGAATGGTTAACCCCCCTGGGAACTGTACCTATAAATCATCGCCTGAACGGGCTACTTCGACTGCATGTCCCCTTTGTCCAATCCGATTCCGTAGCCCATCAACTTGAACATTCCCTGGAAGTGCAGGTACCCTTTATCCAGTACCTTTGTCCTGATGTCAGCATTGCTGCCTTGTGCCTGGGATATGGTGATTATGCAGCGGTGAAGCAGATCGGAGATGGAATTGCCGCTGCAATACGTGCTTATGGCGAAGAAGTGCTTATTGTTGCCAGCTCGGATATGACCCACTATGAATCGGCTGAATCAGCCCGGCGCAAGGACAATCAGGCCTTGGAACGGGTCTTGGCTCTGGATCCCGAGGGTTTATTGCGTATTTGCCGTAGCGAACACATTACCATGTGCGGCGTTGTGCCGACAGCAGTCATGCTGGTGGCTGCCGGAGAGTTGGGAGCAAAGCAGGCTGAGTTGGTGAACTATGCAACCAGCGGCGATGTCACCGGCGACAATCACCAGGTGGTTGGTTATGCCTCGGTAACTGTCTGGTAATATTCATGCAGGTGATAGCGTCATCTATTTGATCCCTGGTTTGCCGAGTGCCTTATACAAAACCATCTCCTCCCACGAAAGAACTCACCACATGCCATCCTCCATAATCACCGATCTCCAGAAAGAGTTGCTAAGGAGCTGTAAAAAAATAACATGGCCATCTTGCATCTCATCTTCAGGCCATATTTGACCGAACTTCAATCACCAACTCCTCATCGCAGCCGGTCTTTCTCCGTTCCAGCCGGAATTTGCAGCCGTAAAGGCTGGCAGACTGATGCTGGAAGAGATTCGCGAGGATGATCCCCGACTGGCAGGCGGAAGGTTATCATGTCAAACTCTTTTTTCTGACTCTCCCCTCAGCTGAAATGGCTATCGCCCGTGTTGCCGAAAGAGTGCGGCAAGGTGGGCATAACGTTCCGGAAGAGGTCATACGAAGGCATTTTACCGCAGGGTGCGCAAATTTTGATATCATGTATCGAGAGCTGGTTGATTCCTGGGCACTCTTTGACAATGCCGGAGACGAACCGCAACTAATAGACTGGAGTGAAAAACCATGAATAAGAACTCAATAACACAGGCAAAAGACCGTGACATGGCCAATTCAATCAATGCAATCCGCCGTGCCGCGAAACGCGCCCGCCAGATTGCCGAACAGACTGGAACCGCCCTGATAGTCCGGCATGGCGAGCAGATAGACCGAGTAACAGTGACTGATCAGGAAGCCTTGCCGAAGCAGACGGTTGGAGAACCATAGTGGGACAAGCTGAATATCATCAGCAGCGATACCATGAATTTTATGGGGAGGAACTATGAACCAGGAAGACATCCGCTGGATTCAGCGATTCAACAATTTCAGCAAGGCTTTGAGCCAATTGCGAAAATTTATAGCAAAAGGCGAATTAAATGAACTTGAGGAACAAGGACTGATACAAGCGTTTGAATATACCTACGAATTAGCATGGAACACAATTAAGGATTATTTTGAAACCCAGGGGGAAACCAACATCAACGGTAGTCGCGACTCCTTTCGCCTGGCATTTCGACGTGGCATCATCGAAGACGGCGAATTATGGATGGATATGGTAAAAAGCCGAACCCTTACCAGCCATACCTATAACGAAGACATAGCCAGGCAGATAGCGGACGCTATTACTGAAAAATATTTTTTGGAGTTTGAAAAACTCCATAACACACTACAATCATTGCAAGAACAAAATATATGACACATCGCTTTGGACTAAAAGAACAAACCATCCAGCAAATATGCGGTGTATTTGCCAATTACCCTCAAGTTGAAAAAGCCATTCTCTATGGATCTCGTGCTAAAGGGAATTACAAAAAAGGCTCAGATATTGATCTGACGTTGTGCGGTGGAGCAGACTTGACCCTCAATATCCTCTATAAAATTCTGGATGAACTTGATGATCTTCTCTTGCCGTACACGATAGACCTTTCGATTTTCTTGCACATAAACGATCCGGATGTCATCAAGCATATCCGACGTGTTGGCGTAACTTTTTACGAAACACACTCGGAAAACCAGCCAGCAAGGTAGGGTGGGCATAGTTTCACCATGTCCACGCGGAACAATGCAACAACTGGCAACTTGGCTGAAATTTGCAACCAAAACCGGTGGGCAATAAAACCCTGCCCACCCTACGCGACTGATTGAAATTGACCGGTGGTGGTAATGCCATATATGACGCTGGAGCGTCCCAAACTGTTTAAATTTTTCAGCTTGGGCGATCTCGAACTCAGTGCTTCCCCGTATGCCCGAATCCACCCGCCCCCCGCACGCTTTCCTGGCTGAATTCACTTACGATCGCCAGTGTTGCTTGTGCCACCGGTACAAATATCATCTGGCAGATGCGCTCACCCGGTTCAATGGTGTACGCCGCAGCGCCCCGGTTATAAATACCAATTCCGATCTCCCCCTGATAGTCTGAGTCGATAACGCCGATCGTATTTGCCAATACTATGCCATGTTTGATGCCCAGGCCGGAGCGTGGAACCAAGAGGGCTACCAGGCAGGGGTCATGGATGCTGATGGCGATGCCGCTGGGGACGAGCACAGTTTCGCCCGGTTGAACATTGAGAGGTTTTTCCAGGCAGGCCCGCAGGTCCATGGCGGCTGCTCCCTGGGTTGCATATGCAGGGAGAGGGATGCTGGTTCCAATAAGCGGGTTCATGATTTTGGTTTCAATTTGATGGTATTTCATGTAAATTTCCCTACTTAGAGTGGAATGAAAGAGCGTTCCACCATACAATATCAGAGTTGCACAAAAAGACAAAACCACAATTTTCTCTTGAGTCACTTCTCTTTTTGTACGCTTCAAGAATCCCTATGCCAAAGCAACAAAAACTACCACTTCGATTCTCCTTGGTAGCTACGAATTGAATTTTCCATAAAGGAACAAGGAGGAAGCCATGCCAAGCGGGAAAGTATTACGACAATTGATAAGGTCAGGGGCTACTGGGGATACAAGCGCTTTTCGTCAAGTTTCCGAAGAGGTGATTCGGGATGAGCGTCTTAAACAGCATCATCTTCTTGCCAATGATCTGGAGCAAATCCTTTATGGCAACTCTAAACCACTTGCGTCAAATAGCCTGTTACGATTGATGCCGGTAGTGCCGACAGACAAAGAACGCGGGCTACCCCTTCTTGACATTCGACAACCGCAGCGTTCTCTGGAGGAGCTTGTTCTTCCCCGATTGCCCCAAGCAGCTATAGAGGAATTGCTTGAAGAGCATCGCCGACAGGACGTGTTACGCACATACGGTCTGCGAGCCTCTTCCAAGGTGCTTTTCTTTGGGCCACCTGGTTGCGGTAAAACTCTCGCTGCGGAAGTCATAGCATGTGAATTGGATCTACCGCTTGCCATCGTCCGGCTTGATGCCATGGTTTCTTCTTACCTTGGTGAAACATCGGCAAACCTCAGGAAGGTTTTCGATTTTATCGACCAGTATCCGCTTGTGGCCCTGTTTGATGAGTTTGACGCACTGGGTAAGGAGCGGGCTGACGACAGCGAACATGGAGAGCTTCGCCGTGTAGTCAACGCGGTTCTTCAGATGATGGATGCATATCAGGGTAAGAGTCTCCTGATTGCCGCAACCAATCACGAACAGATCCTGGATAGCGCCGTCTGGCGGCGATTTGATGATACGTTGGAATTTCCTCTTCCTGACTCAGAATTACTTCCCCAAGTACTGCAATTGAAATTGCGCGGTGTTCGACGTCAGTTTGAAACGGATGCGACAGAGGTTGTTGATATATTCAAAGGCTTGAGTCCTGCCGATGTTGAGAGAATCGTTCGACGCGCGATTAAGCGAATGATTCTGAGAAATCAGGAATTCCTTTCAGTGAAAGATTTGGTTCAAGCAAAGGAAAGAGAATTGCGGCCCGCTAATATTTGCAGATAAGGGAGATTGAATGCCGGGTATATGGACGGTTGAATTTGCAGTCCGCTTTATTTGCTATCGCCTAAGCCCGATAATCTTTACATTGATTGAAACAGAATCCAAATCAGCAGGTTCTATATGTCACTTGATTTAGCACACGAAAAACTTGGCTGGCCCTCCCCGGAAGAGATACGGAATCCGTCTGGAGAGGGAGCGCGAATCTTTGCCGAATTGGCCCAAGCCAAAATCGAGAGAGCGATTTCACGGCATCCGGATGCTGCGAGTGTAAAAATAGGAGTACTGTTACTGAATCCCCAAGCTACGGACACAGAAGCACCGTTGGCAATAGTCGCAGAATTCAACGGGAAAGCAAGCGACCAAACACTCCATGCACTTCAATGTTTGGCATGGAATTTTTCCCATAGCCCGACGGTTGTTACAATAGAGCCAGATCTTTTGCGGGTTTGGACCTGCTGTGAACCCCCTGAAGATCGGCGGTCTCTGAATGACTACGTCGTTGAAGAATTGGCAACTGATGATCTCGTCAGCTCACATCCCACCGACATTACGAAACGTGCATCTCAGGTACTCCATTGGGTTAACCTTGTTTCAGGTCAGTTCTTCCGTGATCATGCGGAACGGTTTCGTCGAGACCTGCGAGCCGATCAGATGCTGTTGAGGAATCTCCGGCAGGTGCGGCATAAGCTTCATGAAGCTGGCCTCAAGGATGACGATGTCTGTCATGACCTTCTGGCTCGCATCGTTTTTGTCCAGTTCCTCTTTGATCGCAAGGACACAAAAGGTAACTCTGCTTTGAATCAGGGTAAGCTGACTGCTCTTCGTGAAGCTGGCATTCTACAAAAAGAGCACATGGATTTTTCCAGCATTTTGGAAGATTACGAAGAGACCTATCGCCTTTTCGATTGGCTGAACAGCAAGTTTAATGGCGATCTCTTTCCCGGCAAAGGCTCTACTCCTCAAGAAAGGGAACGTGGATGGAGTAACGAAAGGGAACATGTTAAACCGATACATCTCGGTCTGCTCAGAGATTTTATAAAAGGCGATATGGACATGCCGAAAGGGCAGCTCTGTCTGTGGCCTAAATATTCTTTCGATGCAATTCCACTGGAGTTTATCAGCAGTATCTATGAGACATTTGTTACGGAGCGAGCGTCCGGCGAGGGTATCTATTATACTCCGCCACATCTTGTGGATTTCATTCTGGATCGCGTACTGCCGTGGGATAGCGTTGCATGGAACTTGAAGGTTCTTGACCCGTCTTGCGGCTCAGGGGTGTTTCTAGTGAAGGCGTTCCAGCGGTTAATACATCGCTGGA
>Ga0265294_10003941_pt1 | contig 18707 bp, 17 predicted proteins | sample MunlanPumphouse3_FD_192504 | JGI IMG/M metagenome (GOLD analysis project Ga0265294, IMG submission 192504) | Groundwater microbial communities from a municipal landfill in Southern Ontario, Canada - Pumphouse #3 | ecosystem: Environmental > Aquatic > Deep subsurface > Groundwater | place...
AAACATCTATTTTTACAAAACCCTGATCATGGCGCTCTTCTTCTAATAACTCTGAATCTGCATACGTATCTCCCCACGTATTCCCTCCTTGCCAGAAAATATTTTCCACTCCATCTTTTTTATAAATCAAATCATATCTGTTCTTTTCATCATTATAATCAAAATAATCTATGCTGGCTCCATTATCAAAAACAGCTACTGTGTATATATTTTTATCACTTTCTACTAATTTCACAGATTCCATATCTCCATTTCCCATAATAGATTCTTCTAGAACTTGATTAATCTCTTGCTCAATTTCTATATTGTTTTTTTGATTATCTTCATTTATAAAATAATAACTTACTCCTCCGATAATAATTAAAAAAATTATCGTTAAAATAATAACAATTGGTACTATTCCTAATTGTTTAGGTTTACATATATATTTCATATTTATATTTTAACAAATAAACCACCCAAATCAAAGGGTGTTTCCATCATAATTAGTTATTAATAAATTGTTATTCATCCTAATTCTCATATATTTTAACGCTTCTCATAGGGCGCTCAAAGTGGCTGACCGACTCGAGCTGGAACCCCAGGTGGTCAATCCCCATAAGGAGATTTTAAGTAGTTTTATCTTATTATTTCGACGCGACTTGAGTTACTTAAAAAGTGACAAAAGTGACATAAAGCTAAGCATAAAAGTGACAGATAAATATAACTCTAGCTTAAATAAAGCGGATTATTTATTTATTATTGTAAGCTTACTTTTAGCACATTTTTTGACTCTTTTTAGATATCCAGGAATATTTGAATTGTTCAATTTTTGACAAACTTCCATTAGTAATTTAGGTTTTTTTATCGCCTTGCCCTTTTCTGTGAGTAGGTATAACGTATTTTGGTTATTTTCCGTAATTTTAAATTTTTGGTAAAGCGTACTTTGAACTAGTTTTGGAACAATCAAATCCATTTCTAGAGTATATCTTGCGCATATAAAATCATATTTTTCAAGTAAGTTGAGAGCTTTGGAATGATTACTTTTAAAAAATTTTAAAAGATTTTTTCTTTCGCTTTCGGATTTAATGATTCTTTTAATTAACTTTTCATTTTCCGCCTTAAACTCATTTTTATACTTAAAAAAACCTCTCGCATCCCTACTATCATCCTTTTTATCATTAGAGTATGAGGTAAAAAAATCTTTATCTACAACAAAAATTTTTGGAATTTTAAAACTTTCTAATAGGTCGTAACAATAACGCAAGGATCCATCTCCATTTAATGGAATAATACTTATATCTTGGATATTACAATCTATTTTATCCTTTTTTAAGAGTAAATTAATAACCTCTTTGTCGGCATCTCCGTCAACAATAATCAGTAAATTCGAAAATAAAAATTCACTATTCAATATTTTTTTAAATGATTTTTCCTCTAATTCATAATTATTTTTAAAATAATAAGCATTGGTGATAAAATTTCTCTTATCGTCTTTTTCTTTTCTCAATAAGATTATTTCGTCGTTTTCTAATTGATCAATAATATATGGTGAGTGAGTTGTAAATATAATTTGAACCTCTTTCTCTATTTTGCCCTGTTTTATTAAATTTACTATTTTTTTTTGAAGCTGTGGGTGTAAATTATTTTCTGGTTCTTCCATTCCGACAATGAAATTACTGTGCTTCAGACTCGCGAGATACCGATATAGTGCTATATTAACCATACTTTGAATACCGCTACCACAATCATACAAATCAAACCCTTGTTTTTTTTCTTCAACCTGCAACTTAAGATCCTTTAAAATAATCAAATAGTCTATTTCTTCTTTCGGGATAATTTTTAAGGTCGTATGTTTGTCATCAAAATAAAACTTTGCCACTTCATCTGTTATTTTGGAAAAAACTTTTTTAAAACCGTCTTCTAGTTGTTTTACTTTTGGAGTCAGAACATCTCTTTTATCTGTATGATTTTTAAGAAAAATTTCGACTATCTGCTTTAGCAGAGTTTCATGATCTTCAATTAGGGCTTCTTTGTAATCTCTAACCGCAGGTATATAAATAAATTGAATTTTTTCGAGTATTTTATTCAAATTAGTTTCATTTAAATCAATAAATTTTCCGGCTTTTTGATAAGAATACTTGCTCTTAGAGTTCTTATAAGTAAATTGTATCTTTAATTGATCTTCTAATGAGAAAATTTCTTTTAAATCTTCGGGTATATCGGTAAAGGTAAGTGTAATTTTTGGCTGACTTTTACTTGAAAAATCATGACTTCCATTCTCAAAAAAATGTTTTTCTTTTTCGAAATTAAAAAATGCGTTTAATGCCCGAAAGATGGATGATTTTCCGACGTTATTTCTTCCAACCAAAGCTATAGTATCTTTTACGGGAAAAGATCCTTGTTTTATCGATCTAAAATATTTTATTTCTATATTTGATAGTTTCACTTGTTATTTCTTTACTTTTTAAATTTCGTCGTTAAAAATTAATCTAATCCTCTATAAAAGCTAAATAAAAATTCGCTAAATTTTCTAAATATTCATCTGCTTTTTCTTCGCTTAAATTTAAGCCGTATTTTTGTTTAAAATAATTTTGACACCTAATTATTAACTTTTTTGAAAATCTCATATCTTATAAATATTTACCTATTTCTTTACTAGTATATATGCGACCATAATTCTCAAATAATCTTTTTTCATTAAGCATTGATCGTGATGCAATCGGATGGCTATTTGTTAAAAACTTATCCTTAATGGCTCGCTTAAATCTATCCTTACTTAAATATCCTATTCTAATTACACTGGCATCATTTCCCAATTCAATGAGAATTAATTCATCCCATGGATCTTTTATGGGCGTTGTTCTGCCATATTTATTCTCATGCGTAATGATTTTTACAGAAACCTTTTTATCGTCAGCTATTATATCATAACCAGCTTCGGTCATCTTTGCATTTCTAAAAATTTGTTTCCTTTTTAATTTATGCTCTAAAAATTGCAAAGCAATAAACTCGCCTATTCTTCCAATAATATTATCGTTACCAAATAATTCTGGAATTTTGTCTGCTACATCCCTGAATTTTTTTCTAGCAAAAAGATAATCTCTTGCTATTTTTTTTAGTTTTTTCTCGTCTTTCATTAGCTTATATTTTTTCTATATTGCTTTAAATTCTTTTAATGCTTTTTCTGAAATCATTTAATATAATTTATTTATTCTTCTCCCATGTAATCTTTAAAGTCTCTATCTGCCTCATAGTCTAACAATTCTTGTTCTTCAGATTTTCTTCTACGCTCATCTAATGTTTCTCCCTCATACATCCAATAATCTGTGCCAGCAACTCCGTACTTATAGCCGAGTATTTCTCTAGCTGAAGCCGAAAGACTAGTTATTTTACCATTAAATTCAATAGCACGATCGTCAACGACTTTTGCTTTTTTATTTTCATCGCGACTAAAAACTAGTTCTGCACCATTTGGAATATTTACCATGCTAAATCTAAAAATTGACCTCATTGCTCTCGCTTTATGAAGTGCTTGTTGATCCTCTTTATTATCGACAAACTCTTTTTGTGGAGTTATATTTTCTATCTCTGCTAGTTTTAGAGCAGATACAACTCTTTCCGGAGCGATTTGAAAAAATTCTCTTTTTGGATTTATGCGATTATTATCGAAAGCATCATGCAATTGATGTTCTGCAAAATTAGCATCTTTCACTGTGCACGCATAAAAACACGTAAAAGGAAGCGGAACGCTTGTTGAGGAACTTAATTCTCTGATTCTTTGTTCCATATTTGTAGAAGTTTTACCAATTTTTACATATCCAGGCATTGCTTCATTTGTAAGAATATAAATTATTTCCATATTGGTTTTAAATTTTAATTGCTTCTAGTATTTCTGTCACTATTTCACTTTCTTTTTTTCGACCGTTATCGTTCATTGTTTCAATGATTACATAATCATTGAAAATATTTAAATCTAATTTTTTAATTCTATTCATTTGAGTATTAAAGTCATCGATATTGCCCCAATTTTCTTCTTCTTTGCGTTTTAAAAAAGCAATTCGTGCCAAAGATTCTTCTGCGAAAAACCATATAAACTTAAATCCATTTTCTTGCAACTTTTTAATAATACTTAGCGAACGCTGATCGTCGCATACAAATCCCCAAGTTATGACTATATCGCTATCGCTTCCTATCTCTTTAATAAATTGATCAATATTTACTTCACAGAATAAATTTCTTATATTTATTTCTCTTGCATCTTCTTCCTTCATATTTTCAACATCAAAATGCTTAAAGCCTAGGTTGTTTTCCATGTAATCACCCATAAATGTTTTACCTGTAGCTGGTACGCCAGCGATAATGATACGTTTCATAATTTTAAGTAATTTAAAGCTATTTATAAATGCGTAAATTTTTAATACTTTTTACGCCAACCAGATGAAAAACTTGCCAATCCAATTTAAAACAAGTCCAAGAAAGGCCAAGCCTATTCCAGTAAAAATATATGGATTATAGATTCCTCCGTTAAAAGAATTAATAGTAAACAAAGCACCTCCAATAATTAGTATCCAACCTAAAATAACTACTATTTTCCATTTTTTAGAACTAGAAACCGTCTCTTTTTCAATTTGTTTACCGCTAAAAAATCCGGCAATAAGCAAAATAACTATACCGGCAAAAATTTGTTGAAATAAATTTTTATCAAAAAAATTATCGACCATTTTATTTAAGAATTGAATTTAAATTATCGTAAATTTTCCAACCTATAGCCTCTCTACTTACTAAATATTTCATAGATAATAACTCTATGTTTGGCTTGCCTTTAAAATCTGGCTTTATAAAATCTGTCGGCATAAGTAATTCGGCAGCGAATGCATTAGCTTCTTTCTCTTGTGGATCTTTGTCGTAAAGATTTATTTCATGCTCTTTTATTAAATGCTTCAATAAAAAATGCCCCAATTCATGAGCAATTGTAAATCTCTTTCTAAAATAATTGACATTTTGGTTATAACCTATCACAACAACATTCTCATCTAAAAGATGAATGCCGTCTATGGATTTAGGAAAATCCCAAGCCTTTAAAGTTAAGTTAGATTCTTTTTTTAAAAAATTAATAATCGGTCCGAGTAATACCGGGGGTTTTTCTATTCCAGCGTCTGCTATTAATTTCCTGGCAATCATTCTAGCAACGCCAATTCTTGGATTATTTTTTATCCTCTCTTCTTCCATCTTTTTGTTTAATACAATTTATAAAGTGAGCAATACTGTCTTTGTCTTGCTTGCTCAGGTCTTTATCGGCTCTTAGCGCATAAAAGACATCTAGTTTTTCGTCTTTTTTGCCTAAGAAAAATTTTATATCTTTTTGAAAGACTTTGCTTATTTTTTCTAAATCCTCTACGGAAACTTTTCTTTGTCCAGCCTCAATTAACGATATAGCCGTTGAAGAATCAAATCCGACCAATTCGGCTAAGTCTTTTTGAGACATGTCTGCTTCTTGTCTGGCTTCTTTTATTTTGGAACCAATTAAAATGTAAGTTGTTTCTTCGTTTTTCATATTGTTATATTTTTATTATCATTTTGATTTGACGTATTGTTATCAATTTGATATAATCATATTATCACAAAGTTAATTTATTGTAAAGGGACGCCTTCGATAATCAACATTGCGATTAAAGGTCGGATTAGAACGTTTAATAATATACCTATGCAACCGTATAAAGGACACCATAACTACAATAAAACATCGGTGATGCTGTTTGCTCCAGACACTATCGGTGTCTATTATTGTGGCATAGTGAATTCTAGTAATTCCCTTAGTCCATTATATATTGGCAGAGCTATTGGTGAAAATGTTACTATTAGAAGCAGGCTTTTCGATCATCTCAATAATGATTCTTGGTCTGGAGTAACACATTTTGGTTATATAATTTGCCAAACACCAAGAGAAGCTGAAATTTTTGAAGCTTCTGAGATTAAAAGATTTCAGCCGAGATATAATGTTCAAGGGAAAAAAATAGGAGGGCCTGTCTAGGCCCTCCCCCTCTAATATAAAATAACATACAAATAATGAGATGGCAATTAAAATAATATATTTCCATGAAATATAAAGAAGCTACCATCAAGGTAATTTAATTCAAAATACCACTCCTTATTCTTATAAAATTTAAGTCTTATGATATACTATTATCATGGAATACAAATTAGAAATAAAACCTTTTGAGAGAAAAGACGGCTGGAAATATAAGATTATTACAGTTACCGATTTTGCGCTACATACGGCCGATAAACAGCCGACGGTTTCTTTCGGTAAAAAAATAAGGCAATTACTTGAAACAAAAAAACCGAGAAGAATTTACGGGCTAATTCAAGAATCCCCTTCTACTCACGAAGAAAATACATCTATTTTAGATATGCTTCAAAAAGATGAAGAGTTTATGAAAATGATTCAAGAAGAAGAGAAGAAGGGTTATAAAATTTTAATTAGCATACCAAAAAAAGGAATTCCTATAGTTCCAGGAAAAGATACGATCGATTTTATTAATAGCAAAAATGGCCAAAGAGTTATTAGAGGGCTTGCAAAAAATAAAAATAAGGATATATAATATAGTCACAATTAAATAAGTTAGTAATGCGTAGCAAAAAGTAGAATAGCGTATCGCTTAAAACCCATGCCTATTCCGCGCAAGAAATAGTTTGATGTTTTCGAACTCATCTATTTCGTGTGTGGAATAGGCATTTTTCTATATCCATACATTTTATTATAAATTAGTAATAAAATTGTATGAAAAAACTACAATGGCACACAGTGCAAAAACGCGTTAGTGATCTTGTTCCTCAAGAGGTTAACCCTCGAGTTATTACCGACAAACAAATGTCGGACCTCAAAAAGAGTCTCAAAAAGTATAATTTAGTCGAGATTCCAGCCATAGATTTTAATAATAAAATTTTGGCTGGACACCAAAGAATTAAAGCACTCCAAATTCTTAATCGTGGTGAGGAAATTATAGACGTTCGTATTCCTAATCGTCAGCTTACTGAAAAAGAAGCAAAACAATATCTTATTGCAAGCAATGCTCTTGGCGGAGATTGGGATTTTGAATCCTTAAAATCTTTTGACCTCGACATTCTTATGGAAGCAGGATTTGACCAAATACAATTGGCCAAATTTTGGGACGAAGAAAAGGAAGTATTTGACGATTCTTTTGAAGTCGAGAAAGAAATTAAGAAAATTAAAAATCCCAAGACAAAACTTGGCGACATTATACATTTAGGATGCCATAAAATTATTTGTGGCGACTCAACTAATCCAAAAATTATAAAGAGATTATTTGGAAAAGAAAAAACATCAATGATATATTCTGACCCAGTTTATAATCTTAAAATAGATTACAATGGCGGAATTGGTGGCAATAAGGATTATGGCGGGAATGTTAACGATTCCAGGAGCTTTGAAGAATACAAGACGTTTATTAAAGATAGTCTTAGTACTGCCCTATCCGTATCGAATCCAGATACTCATGTATTTTATTGGTGCGATCAAACATACATTGGTTTAATTCAGGATATATATAGAAATTTAGGAATTGATAATAAGCGAGTGTGTTTGTGGTTGAAGAATAATCAAAATCCTGTTCCCGGTGTTGCCTTTAATAAAGTATATGAACCAGCAGTTTATGGGATTCGCGGTAAACCATATCTTGCTCAATCAATTACTAATCTTAATGAGGTATTAAATAAAGAATTTGGAACAGGTAATGACTTATTGATTCAAGTCGACAATTTTATTGATGTATGGACTGCGAAAAGGCTCTCATCAAAGAATTACGAACACGCAACGTCTAAGCCTCCACAACTTCATGAAAAAGCCATAAAAAGATGCACACAGCCCGGGGATATTATTTTGGATAGTTTTTTAGGCTCGGGCAGTACCCTACTCGCAGGACAACAACTCGGTCGACGTGTTTATGGTTGCGATCTGGAACCACGATTTTGCGACCTTATTGTAAAAAGATACGAAGCATTTACTGGTAATAAAGCGACCTATGAAAAAGAATAAATTTCAAAAATTATTTCTGGCTGAACTTGAAAAAGTTCCCATTGTGCAAGTTGGATGTGAAAAAACAAATCTTTCGCGCAACACTATTTATCGTTGGAGAAAGGAAGATCCAGATTTTGCAAAAAGGATGGATGATTCTTTGGCACAAGGAGAATCATTAATAAATGATATGGGCGAAACCCAACTACTTAATTTGATAAAAGAAAAAAGTTGGCCAGCTCTTTCTTTCTGGCTCCGCCATCGAAACCCAAAGTTTAAAGACAAACTTGAAGTTACCGCCAAAATTGAAAAGAGCGATGCTTTATCACCGGAACAAGAAATACTGGTTCGTGAAGCGCTTCGCTTATCGACAGTTCAAGTTGCAGATAATAATCAAAATGATAATAAAGAAAATGAACAACAACCAAACTCAACCAATATCACAACAGACAATGGATGCGATGATCAAAGATCGCAAAGTCAGAACAGCGATAACTAAAGAAAGTCATTGGTACTTCTTTCATCTCTATTTCGCTCATTATGTAAAGTTTCGTACTGCTGATTTTCAGAGGCAAATTATCAGCCTTACGGAAAATGAAGATGTTAAGAATCTTTTCATTGTTGCTTTTAGGGGTTCAGGAAAATCAACTATTATTACTACCTCTTATCCTTTGTGGGCGATTCTTGGTAAACAGCAAAAGAAATTCATTCTCATTCTAGGCCAAACCCGTAATCAAGCAAAACAACACATGATGAACTTAAAGCGAGAGCTTGAAACTAATGAATTACTTAAAAATGACTTGGGTCCATTTCAAGAAGAAAGTGATGAGTGGGGTTCGACTTCCCTAGTCTTCTCAAATCATAATGCGAGAATTACTGCAGCCTCAACCGAACAAGGTATTCGCGGGCTTCGTCATAATCAACACAGACCAGATTTGATAATCGGAGATGATATTGAAGATTTGAATTCGACTAAAACTCGCGAGAGTAGGAATAAAACATATGACTGGTTAATGGGTGAAGTTATCCCTGCGGGAGATAGAAATACTCGTTTAATTATCGTTGGTAACCTTCTGCACGAAGATTCTCTTCTTATGCGTATTCGTGAATCGATTCGTGAAAATCGCATGGATGGAGTATTTAAATTTATTCCACTTTTGGACGAAAAAGATAATATCATGTGGCCAGGTAAATATCCGACCATGGAAGATATTGGAGCAGAGAAAAAACGAACAGGAGACAATCACGCATGGCAACGAGAATATATGCTTCGAATTTTACCAACAGAAGATCAGGTTATTCATCGCGAATGGATTCATTATTACGACGAATTACCTCTGAGAACGGAAGAGCGATATGAATACACTTGGGCGGGTGTGGATCTTGCGATATCTGAAAAGTCGACTGCGGACTACACTGCTATTGTGGGCGCTCAAGTGCATGGACGAAAAAGAAAAAGGAAAATATATATTCTTCCCAATCCGGTGAATAAGCGGATATTATTCCCCGATCTCGTTGTGCTTTGCAGGGACTATATAAAAAATGTTTTGCATGGCGGCAAGCTTCTTATCGAAGACGTAGCGTTTCAGGCATCGCTTGCACAACTACTTCATCGCGACGGATGTTATGTGAAAGGAGTCCGTATCCACGGCGACAAACGTTCAAGATTATCAATGACCTCAGCCTTAATTCAAAACGGTACTATTCTTTTTCCACGAAAAGGAGCGGAAGAATTAATTCAACAACTGGTGGGTTTTGGAGTTGAAAAACATGATGATCTGATGGACGCATTCACTCTATTAATTAACGAGCTTGTAGAAAAAGATAATGAGGCAAGGCCAAATTTGTGGTTTTTGCATGATGACGGTTGGGTGCCTGCTATAAATTACGACGATGAATGGGAAGAAGACGAAGATAATGGAGACCATGTTTTTTATATCAATGATATTGCCAATGATGATGACGATTAAGATCTCGCCTGTTGACAAGCCTCGTTTACTTTTCCAACCAGTCTGTCATCATCGGGGCATGGAAAATCAATTAACAGCCCTTATTGGAAGCCCTGGGGTCATTCCAATAGCAAAAATGAGATATTGTCTGTATGCTCGTAAATCAACCGAATCAGACGAATTACAGGCTTTATCCATTGAATCTCAGGTTAAGGAAATGCAGGCCATTGCCGAACGAGAAAATCTTGAGATTATCGATATTCGTCGAGAATCACACTCAGCCAAGGACTCGGGACAAAGACCAGTTTTTAAAGAAATTCTAGAGAACATACGAAAAGAAAGATTTAATGGAATTCTGACCTGGGCCCCGGATAGACTAAGTAGAAATGCAGGCGACCTTGGGTCGCTTGTTGATTTAATGGATCAAAAACTATTATTAGGCATCCGAACTTATGGACAAACTTTTACTAATTCCCCTAATGAAAAGTTTTTATTAATGATTCTCTGTTCTCAAGCCAAGCTGGAAAATGATAATAAGAGCATTAATGTCAAACGAGGATTAAGAACAAGATGTGAAATGGGTTTAAGGCCAGGTCAACCACCCGTAGGCTATCTTAACGAAAGGCATATGGATCGGAAGTGCCAAGCCATAATAGACCCTGAGCGTTCCCCTATTATCAAAAAGATGTTTGAAAAAGTGGCTTATGAAAAATGGAGTGGACGGAAAATATATAATTGGTTAAAGTTTGAAATCAATTTTAAAAGTGTAAATGGCAATAAGGGATTAACACTTGGTAATATTTATTTGATATTACAAAATCCATTCTATTACGGAGTCTTTGAATATCCCGTTAAGAGTGGCAATTGGTATACTGGAAAACACGAAGCAATTATCACCAAAGAATTATTTGATTTAGTTCAGCAACAAGTCAAAAGTCAGGTTATAAAATCAGAAGGCAAAGAATTTGCTTTTACCAGATTGATGACTTGCGGCTTATGCGGATCTGGGATAAGTGCGGATGAAAAGTTTAAAAAGCTTAAAAACGATACCGTTAACCGACACGTATATTATGGTTGTACTAAGTCCAAAGATAGAAACTGTAAATGCGGGTATATAAGCGAAGAAGAACTGTTGAAACAATTCGAACAATTATTAGATAAAATTGACTTAGATGAAATAGGAATTAAGGAAAAAATAAAAATTGAAGTTGAAAGATTTAAAAAGTTTCAAAGATTTGTATTAGGAAATAAAAACAAAATAGAGATTGCTGATATTGATATACGCAACTATGCAAAATATATCCTAAAAGAAGGAAAAGATATTGAAAAAAGAGAGCTACTAGGATGCTTAAAAGGTAAAATTATTCTTAAAAATAAAGAAATTTCTATTGAAAAATAATATTACTATGCAGATTATTTTTTAGTTGAATTTTCTACAATTTCAATTTCTTCTAGAGTGAGGTCGTAGATTTTATAAACCAACTCATCAATTTGCTTTTCTAATTCTTTTTGTTTAACTGGTGGATTTTTAGGGTCGTAGTCGGAGGCAGAGGTAATTTCAAGGATTTGATCTACAAAATTGATGAATAACCTTTGTTTGTCGGGAGGAATTTTTTTTATCGGGATGTTTTTAACTGGATTCGGATCAAGCATAAGCCTATTACCTGATCTCTTACCCTTATTATAAAGATAATAATAAAATAATTTTGAATTCAATAAACTAAGAAAATATTTTAGATCATCTGTATTGTTTGATTTAGAGTTAATAAAAGTAACATTCACACTTGCAAACCATGGTTGATCTGTATAAGAAAATGAATTTATATTGCTCCACTTGCAGCAAATAATCTTTGGTGAACTAAAAATACTTATATCTCTGGGCCACCATAATTCAAACCATCTTTTACTCCCGTTTTTCATCTCTCTTCGCTCTAATAAAATATCTTTGTATTTTATTAGATGGTTAATCAAATTTGGGTTATCAAGCTCATTATCGTTTTTATCTAAGTAAATTAATTTAAAATTTGAACACAAACTTGGCGACCACGTTCTAATATCTGAATTGGAATACCATGGTTTAATCTTAGATAGTTCTCCCTTATTGACTGATAACTTATTCAATTCCTCATCGCTTAAAATATAAATACCTCCGCTAGAAACTTCTAAATCAAATTTATTAGTATGATTTTTTGTAATTCTGTCTGCGCCAGTTTGTATCCCTGCGTTAATATCACAGTACTTTGTTAATATTTCAGACTCTTTTTCTATTTTTTCTAAAATTTTATTGTCATCAAAGTAACCAATCGTTGTATTTATTAAATAATTTTTACCATTAAAGAGTTTATCTTTAGAAACATTAAAAATATCCGACTCTGTATCAAATGACATCATGATAAGAGTTAACTCTTCCTTGGAAGCAACCCCAAATCGTCGTGTATCTACAATATGTGTTTTTAATTGTGCCTTTTGTGTCTTCGTAAGAATAGTAATGGCGGTGAAATTATCCGCCGTATCAAAAATTTTAAGTTGATTGAAATTTATTAGTTGTAAAATATTACTTCTTTCAAACATATCTCTACGCAGGATTTTTCCGCCTAACGCTTTCAGAAAAGAATTTGTTGTTATGTATGAACAAACACCTTCTTCGTGTAATAAATCTAATGCTAAATGAAAAAAGAAATAATATAAATCCATTTTTCCTTGGTAGAATCTCTTGCCAAGTTGTGTAATTTTAATTGGATCAAAAATATTTTTATTACCCCTTTCTCCAACATACGGAGGATTCCCAATCACCACATCAAAACCCCCTTTTTCCTTAAAAACATCACTAAATTCCAGTTTCCAAATAAAAAATGGGCGGATATTTTTTCTACGAAGTTTTTTAATATCTTCCAGTTTATCTTCCTTGCCTTGTTCTTTGAGTGTTTCTTCAATAAGTTCCCACTTCAAATCGTCAATCTCTTTTTTGAGATTTTGCTTTTTGGTTCTCTGCGATTCATTTACAAAGGATGCGATTCTGTTTTGCAATGTCTCCATTTTTAGCTCCGAACTTGTTTTTCCAAGTCCAAGCTGAGCTTGTTTCATCTCTTTCTTCTCATCTTCTTCAAAAATACTTTCATCAAATAACTTGATTCCTTCATACTCGGAAATAAGACTGTTCCCTTGCATAATTTTATGCTCAAGATTTGGTAATGGGTGAGGAGTTTCTTCATCAACCACCAATGCCAGCCATAGTCGAAGTTTGGCAATATCTACCGCACCCGGGTCAATGTCAACGCCGTAGATAGAATGTGTGATTGTGTGCTTTTTCAGTTCATAATCTGATATGTCGCTTTTTAGATACACATTTAAAACTTTTCTCGCACGCACAATTTCATTAATCATTCCAAGCGGGAAAGCTCCGGAACCAACGGCAGGGTCAGCCACTTTTATGTTTTTTAAAAGTTCATCAAGCTTTTCGGCCTTTGTCCGTATTGATATTGGCAGTAACAAGCTGTAAGTAGAGTCTTTATATTTATCATTTCTGTACTTTTTTATTCTCTCTTCTTGTCTCTCCAAAGCAATTTTATCGTTTTCAATTATTCTATCTCCTTTTTGGATAAACAATTCTAAATCATTACGCGGGATCTCATTGTTCGTTTCCGCATCCAAATAGTTGATTAAACTTTCTTGGCACATATAGTGCACAATTTCACGAGGCGTATAAAAAGCCCCCTTACTCTTGCGATCTTTTACATCCAAAAGATTTTCAAACACCTTTCCAAGCATTTCGGGATCAACTGCTACCTCTTTTTCTAAGGGTTCGTTTTCATTTACCGTAAAATTATATCTATCAAACACATCCAAAATTCCAGTTCCCTTGTCTCCTGTTTTTTTATCCGTTATGTCATTGGAAAATAATTCATCAGGAATAATTATGTCTGTCGTTTCCCATAAATAGCCGTTCATCGGCTCGAAAAGGCCACCATTCAAAAATGGCATTCTGCAATTATTTAAATCTGGGTAAATTGATTCTGTCCCTCTATCTTGAGCAAGTGCTTTATAAAATAATGGCTCTAAGATGTCGTTGAAGAAGTTTTTACCATATTTATTTCTTCTTTCAAACACTTCTCGCAAGAATCTTTTAGGACCTTCGCCCCACTGTTTATCAGGAGAAACCCCAAACCAACCCTTTTTTTGTAAAAAATACAAGAAAACTATTTGTCCTAATGTTTTTTTAGCAAAATCAATTGTTGATATTTCTTTTCCATTAAAGTCTTTTTTGATTATCTCATCTCTTGCCATCAAAGAATCCAAATGATCTTTAAGTTGGAAATATAGTTCCGTGTATTTATGGAAAAATTCTTTGGTTACTGTTTCAATATCAAAAGCTGATTCAAGTTCGGCTAGGTTTGGATCCTCATCGCTTATAAGCATGTTTACAAATCTACTTTGAGCGGTGTGGCTTCCTTCGTTTTTACCCACCAAAAAAGACCATCTTTTTGCCGGTGTTATCTCCTCTTTAGTTTTTAATTTTTCATCTATGACTTCTAAGAAGTTTTCTAGCTTTACCAGTGACAATCTCCACTCTTTATTATCTGGGGAAACAAATGCAACTAGGGCGGCATCTTTATTTCTATCTTTTAGATATTCAGCAACGAAATTTCTTTGTGCTGTTCTAGCGCGCTCCAAAGTTGATGCTTTATTGAGATTAACCTCAAGAATATCAATTTTATGTCCCTCCCTATCCTCAAAAGTACCTGTGATTTTGTATTTGATTACAAAAGATTTATAGGCCAACTTTATGTATTGCCCCTCAACGATTTTATCTGTTGGTTCATACTTTTTGAATAGATTTGATACAAACTTCTTATATCTTTGTCCATCAAAATCACTACTGAAGGTTGAACTGATTATTTCTTTTGCTTCGTTTTTATTCATAATTATTCAGCATTAAAATATTCAGAAAGTATAATTTCTTTTTTGCTATTTATCCCTTTGTCTATGTCGTTCTGTGTCGGTTGGAGGAAATCACTTGGGAGTGTTGTTTTTAAAATAGCCAAAAGTTTTATAGGATTTTGAATTATTTCAGGAGTTTCTTGTATTTTTTTATACAATTTTTGAGTAATCTTTTTTGGTATACCACCCGAATCAAGCTCATCAATAACGTGTTTAAGATAAAATTCGTCATTATCCGTAAAGCCTTGATATTTCTTTATTTCTTTGGCGTTTAAAATTTTAGAAAGACGAACCGCATTGTCTCCGCTGCCTCTTTTAGAAGAATATTCATCAATATCATGTTCATCTACTTTTTTTAACATTTCTAGGTTCTTGTCTAGCATTTCATAGAACAACTTGTTTAGTTTTGATTGTTTTTCATTTTGTTTTGCTACAAGTTTTTTCGCTGCTTCCATAAAATCAATTTCAGACGAAATAGAAGTTGTGCCAGATTGAACTATGAAGAATTTTTGTAGTTTTCCTTTTCTAAAATATGTTAAAAGCTCTGAATTTACTTCTTCGAATTTTCGTGCGGTACGTGCTTTTTTTGGTAGTTTTTTAATCTTTTCAAATAGGGTTGGATTATCATCTCGTATTTTTCTAATTTCCTGTAAGTACCCTAACTCACTCTCATTTTCATTATCTTCCCCCTCAATCATTTCTTTTGATAGAATTCGCTTAAATAAACTGTGTCCTTCTGGGACTTCGCCTTCGGTTAATAATTTTGCATCAGTACCAAGCAGCGTTATGAAAGCTTGTATTTTTGCTTCAGCTAGCTCTTTTAGTTTAATTTGCTCATTTGATTGTTCTGTTGGGAAAAATGTATAGGTATATATTTTATCATGTTTTGTGTCTACGCGATTGATACGACCAACTCTTTGCATAATGCGAGTTGGATTCCAAGGTATATCATAGTTGATAACCACATTCGCCTGATGTAGATTTGCTCCTTCAGCCAAAACATCTGTAGTGATTAAAAACTTATAATCATTTTTTATTTTTTTTGAATTTGCATCAAAATTTTCCATTACAATCTCTCTCTCGTTCTGAGAACTTCCACCTGAAAAATAAAGGATTTGATCTGGAAATGTGTCTTGTAAATTCTTAACAAGATACTGCGCAGTTTCCTTTGACTCTGTGAAAATTATCGATTTGCCTGCCTTCAGTGGTTCCTGATCCGCTAATTTTTCTTTAAAGGCAATTATTTTAGGATCTCTATCTATATCTTTCCACAAGTCTTTGATTTTCAGTAATGTTTCTAAGTCTTTTTGCAAATCTTTTATAAATTCTTCTTTAAACTCTTTGCTTGGAAATTTTTCTACTTTTTCTTCAGATATTAATAAATCTATTGCGTCTATATTTCCACTTTCTAAATAATCAAAAATCTTCTTTATGTGCTTTTTGCTTACATAAACGCTACCTGACTTATATTCTTCGATAAATTTTTGATATGAATTAATAAAACGATCTACAGATTGATTAAAAGCAAAGAAACTACTTTCTAAACGCTTAATAAGCATCATTTTCATGAACTTCCTCATGTTTTTCTGTCGTTGCTCTTCCGAACCTAATTCGCCCTTACGATAAAGAAGTGGCGTATAACGTGCATATTTGAAATCTTTTGATATTATTTCAATTGTTTTAAAAAATACTTGATCCTCTTTTTTATTAAATTCATAATAAACAGGTTGTGGATCGGCAATATCCGGAAACCTCATTTTTTGCTTTTTTAGATCTTCGCCATAATACTTCTGGATTTCTTTTCTGGTTCTTCTTACCATTAAATATTTAAGGACTTTTTCTCTAATAAGTTTTGAATTCGCTTTCGTTATCTCTAAATATTCTGTTTTATCTTTTTTTCTATCTAATCCTTTTAAATTCCTTTCGAGTTTTTTAAAAAATCCTTCAATATTTGGTAGATTTGGAATAGTGCTGTTTTTTATACGCTGAAAAAGTTTAATTTGAGCCAATAAATCTTTTGGGGAGTTGTTGTATGGCGTGGCAGTAACAAGTATTACTTTTTTCCCACGACAAATCTGAGCAAGTTTTGCATATGTTTCGGTATCTTCCGTTCTAAAGCGGTGAGATTCATCAATAAGGACTATATCAAATTTTTTATATAATTCCTTTTTAATTATTTTCTCCAACATTCCAATAGATTCGCATTTGTAATCCTTCGAACGAAATCCAAAATTTTTAAAGGCATTTTCCCAGCTACCTTCATTGCTTTCATCAATTAAGTGAGGTGGTGCCAAAACAAGGGTTCTGCCCGGCAGTTCCTCACAAAGCATTGTGCCCATAAATGTCTTTCCAAGCCCAACTACATCTGATAAAAATACGCCACCATATTCTTCTACAATTTTTTTCGCATTTATAACTGCATGATCTTGATATTTTAATTCTTTAAAATTATCTGGCCGATAGCTGTGCTCTAGTGCATCTTTTTCATTTATTTCTTCCTTAAAGTATTCGTAGAGAAATTTAAGATATAACTCGTAAGGTGTTATGTTTTCTTTCAGCCAAGTATTTTCTGTTATTGCTTCTATATATTTCTCACTGACGTCAATTCCTTTTTTCCATAATTCATCAAACTTTTCTTTCGCATATTTGTAATCCGATGGATTTTTAAGTTCGACATTGAATTCTAGATTGTCGATTAACCCACTTCTGGTAAAATTGCTTGATCCTGTGATGACTCTGCCGATATCTCGATCATCTTCCTCAAAGGTCATTATATAAAGCTTTGAATGAATTTTTTCTTCCGGATATGCTTTGATTTCTAATTTTCCACTTTTAAGCCATTCAAGGAATTTATAAACACCTTCTTCAATACGAAAATTATTTTCGCATTCATCCATTTCTGATACTACTTTATTGCCAACTTCTTCGTTTATTTCTTTGTGAGATTGTATTTTTTGAAGCAGATTATATGTTTGCTGGTTAGTGCTTATCCCAATAAGAATTCTTATTTTTTCCGTTTTTTCCAACTGAGGATATATTGCATAAAACCCACTTGTGTAAAAATAACCAACTAGCACATCAAAAAAGCGAGTATCTTTTACAAGTATATTAAATCTGTCTTTTAGATTTTTACCTTCCTCGTTTGTTATAAATGTTAAATCGGTTGTCATATTTTTATAAATTAAAACACCTTAAAATAATAAGGTGTTTCCATCAGTATTTTTAACTAATAAATTGTTTCTTTGTGTAATCATTGTTTTTTGAAAACTACGCGACTCGTGCGCTTTAACTACGCTCAAGTTGGCAGGGGACTTGGATTCGAACGCGACTCGTGCGCTCGAACTATGCTCAAACTGGCTGTGGGACTAGGACTCGAACCTAGATTAACGGAGTCAAAGTCCGTCGTCCTACCATTAGACGATCCCACAATATGGTATTTATATTCCTATTGATTCAATTAATGCTAACTCAAGAGGAAGTTGTTGTATTGAAGCATACTTACTCTTATTATCAGCATCTAGAAGAAGATTCAAGGTATTTTTCAAAACTTCTTCGGCAAAACTACTTGCTTGTTCTAATGCTCTACTAATCACTTCTTCTGTTTCTCCTGGCATGATTGAGGAAGTTAAATTAGGGTCAATCTTAAGGATAAGCAATTTTCTTAAATAGTCAATAAGAGTTCTGGTAAATTCGGGGATATCTATTCCCTTTTCTATTTGGTTATTAAGAAACTTTATTGCCCCTGCTTTATCTTTTTTAATTAGAAAATCAGTTAAATCAGTTATTAAATTAAGATTAACAAT
>Ga0265294_10003944_pt1 | contig 18704 bp, 15 predicted proteins | sample MunlanPumphouse3_FD_192504 | JGI IMG/M metagenome (GOLD analysis project Ga0265294, IMG submission 192504) | Groundwater microbial communities from a municipal landfill in Southern Ontario, Canada - Pumphouse #3 | ecosystem: Environmental > Aquatic > Deep subsurface > Groundwater | place...
CGATATTCTCGACAAAGCTATAGACGAAGCTAAAGCAGACGGTAAGATGGCTGATCTCGATATAATAGTTCACAGGGGAGCCGGAGCTTATGTTTGCGGAGAGGAAACTGCTCTAATTGAATCGATAGAAGGCAAAAGAGGCCAGCCGAGAATGAAACCTCCGTTCCCGGCAGTAGCAGGCCTGTACGGATGCCCGACGATCGTTAACAATGTTGAAACTCTCGCGAGCGTTCCGTTCATCATCGAGCACGGAGCCGATGCTTTCAAGAAATGGGGTTACGAGAATAATACAGGCTGCAAACTCTTCGGCGTAAGCGGCAATGTGAACAAACCGGGAGTTTATGAATTTCCGATGGGTGTTCCCTTTGCGCAACTTCTTGAAGCTGCCGGCGGAGTAAAAGGCAAGATCAAGGGCGTGATCGTCGGAGGATTATCCGTGCCGATTCTAAAGGCTGATGAACTGGAAGGTCTGAAAATGGATTACGACAACTGTATCAAGCACGGCACTATGCTCGGATCCGGCGGAGTAATGGTAATAAATGACGAATTCTCAATTCCGGAACTGGCTTACAGAACCATCAGATTCTATGCTCATGAGAGCTGCGGAAAGTGTGTTCCGTGCAAGGAAGGTTCTTATGCCATAGTAAGGATACTTGAGAAACTTCTCAAGGGACAGGGAACTAAGAATGATCTTGATAATATGGTCAGGATCCTTGCATCGGTAAATGAGGGAGGCTCAACACTGTGTCCTACAGGTCAGGCTTTCGCGATGCCGATCAAAGCTATGTATGAGAAGTTCACCGACGAATTCAAGAAACTTATAAAATAATAAAGCGGAGAAGACAATGAAAATCACCATTAACGGCAGAACCATCGAGGCTAAAGAAGGACAGACCATCCTTCAGGCCGCGCTTGCCAATGGAATGTACATCCCGCATCTTTGCTACCACGACAAAGTCGGGGCGGCGGGCAAATGCAGGGCCTGCGTTGTTGAAGTGGAAGGAATGAGAGGACTTCAAACCTCATGTTCCGTACAGCTCAGGGACGGTATGGTCATTACTACCGATTCGGAAACAGTTAAGAACGCTCAGAAACTAGTGATCGATCTGATGCTCTCATCCGGAACACACGACTGTCTGTCATGCGAGCAGAACGGGAACTGTGAACTTCAGGATGCGGCTTATTTTCTCGGAATTGAAAGACCTTCAGTTCAGTACGGAGAGATCAACAGAGAATTCGACACATCCTCGGAATTCATCTATGTCGAAAGGAACAAGTGTATATCCTGCGGAAGGTGTGTTGCGGCATGTAATAACACCGTAGTAAATCAGGTACTCGACTTCGGTCACAGAGGACACCACACGGAGATCGTTTTCGACACTGATCTGCCCATGGGACAGTCAACCTGCGTTCAGTGCGGCGAATGTTCACAGATATGCCCGGTAGGCGCTATTGTTGATAAGAACGCTATCGGAAAAGGCAGGACATGGGAGCTCAAGAAAGTCGAGACCGTCTGCCCGTATTGCGGCGTAGGCTGTAAGCTTGAACTTCATGTTGACGAAAGGACTAACAAGATAGTCAAAGTTAGGGGCGTAGAAGATTCTCCGACCAATGCGGGTATGCTCTGCGTTAAGGGAAGGTACGGATTTGATTTCGTTTCCGATCCGGGAAGACTGACTACTCCTTTGATAAAGGAGAACGGGGAGTTCAGAGAGGCTTCATGGGAAGAGGCGATCGAGCTTGTAGCATCAAAGTTCAAGGCTATAAAAGATGAATTCGGACCTGATTCATTCATGGGACTCGCGTCGGCAAAAGTGACCAACGAGGAGAACTATACATTCCAGAAATTAATGAGGACAGCGATCGGAACAAATAATGTCGATCACTGCGCGCGGCTCTGACATAGCTCAACAGTGGCCGGTCTGGCCGCAGCATTCGGTTCCGGAGCAATGACCAATGACATCAAAGGAATAAAAGATTCGGATGTCGCACTCATCATAGGTTCCGACACTTCAGAAGCGCACCCCGTCATTTCCGCAAGAATCAAACAGGCGGTAAAAGAGGGAAGAACAAAACTTATCGTTATCGATCCCAAGAGGATCAAAATGGCTGATTTCGCGGAAATTTACGCATGTCAGAGACCAGGTACAGATGTAGCCGTCATAAACGGCATGATGCACATTATATTGAAAAACGGATGGGAAGACAAAGAATTCGTTGCGAACAGGGTTGAACCAGAAAGCTTCGAAGCTCTCAAGAAAGAAGTCGAGAATTTTACTCCCGAATATGTAGAAAAAATATCAGGGATCCCTGCCGAGACTCTTGAAAAGATAGCAGAACTGTACGGTAAGGCTAAAGTTGCAGCCCTTTATTATGCAATGGGTATAACTCAGCATACAACAGGCGTTGACAACGTTAAATCGACTGCGAACCTTCAGATGCTCTGCGGAAATATGGGTGTTTCCGGCGGCGGAGTTAACCCGCTCAGGGGACAGTCAAATGTTCAGGGCGCCTGCGATATGGGCGGACTTCCAAATGTTTACACGGCATATCAGCAGGTCGCGAACGCTGACGCTCAGGCAAAGATGGAGAAATTCTGGAATGTCCAGCTGAACAGCAAAGTTGGAAAACCGATGACGGTGGCATTCGACGATGCTTACGAAGGAAAAATGAAAGCTTTCTTCATCATGGGCGAAAACCCGATGATATCCGATCCTGACCTTCACCATGCAGAAGAAGCGCTGAAAAGGCTCGATTTCCTTGTAGTTCAGGATATCTTCATGACTGAAACAGCGAAATTTGCTCATGTTGTTCTTCCCGCTACAACATACGCTGAAAAGGAAGGTACTTTCACAAATACTGAAAGAAGGGTTCAGAAGCTTGATCCGGCTGTAAAAGCTCCGGGAATGGCAAAACATGACTGGGAAATACATCAGATGATCGCGAACAAGATGGGTTTGTCATGGAACTATCAGAATGCCGAAGAAATATTCAACGAAATGGCATCAGTTACCCCTTCTTACGGCGGAATGAGCTACGAAAGGATCGGAAGGATGGGACTTCACTGGCCGTGCCCGACCAAAGAACACCCCGGAACACCTGTACTTCATGCCGGCAAGTTCACAAAAGGTCTCGGCACTATGTTCGCCATACCGTTCAGAGCGCCTGCGGAAATGCCTGATGACGAATATCCGACATACCTGACAACCGGAAGGATCCTGCAGCATTTCCATACCGGAACTATGTCAAGGAAGTCTCAGGGACTGAACAACATTGCAGGACCTCATGTGATGATATCTGTAGAAGACGCAGAAAGAATAGGCGTTACCAACAGCGAGATGGTCAAGGTAACTACCAGAAGGGGTACAATTACCACAAAAGCATTCATCACAAAGAGAATTCCTAAAGGTACGGCTTTTGTGCCTTTCCATTTCTGGGAAGCTCCGGCGAACATCCTGACAAATAACGCGCTTGATCCTGTGGCCAAGATACCTGAGTACAAGGTCTGCGCATGTAAACTTGAAAGAGCTTAACGAATAAAAACAACTAAAACCAAAAAAAGGAAAAAAAATGGCAGAAAAAACAGGAAACCGCTGGCTCATAGCAATAATGGGTACAGTGCTTCAAATGGCTCTGGGAACAGTTTACGCCTGGAGTTATTTTCAGAAACCGATAATGACCTCTTTTGGATGGTCAAATGTTACGGTTATGTGGATATTCAGCTTGTCCATATGTTTCTTAGGACTGGCTGCAGCATGGGGCGGAATGAATCTTGCAAAGATCGGACCGACTAAACTTGCAGTAGCCGGAGCAGTGATGTGGGGAGCAGGTTGGTTAATCGGAGCCTATGCGATGTCGATTGAGAGTGTAGTTCTTCTTTACATCGGCTATGGTGTTATCGGCGGAATCGGTTTAGGTCTGGGATATGTAACTCCGGTTGCAACAGCAGCAAAATGGTTTCCGGACAAAAAAGGTTTTATCACAGGTATGGTTGTGATGGGTTTCGGTTTAGGCGCGCTAATTATGTCAAAATTCATAGCACCGGCTCTAATGGGAGGATTTAACGAGGCTTTGAAAAATATCCCGGCTGATTTCTATACAGACGGAAATCTTACCGACATGGCAACTAAAGCAGTACTCCAGAGCGAACTAATAAGTGTATTTATGTGGTCAGGAATAATTCTGTTCATTATTGCTTTCCCCGCAGCTATCGTTCTTAAAAACCCGCCCGCAGGTTTTGTACCGGCAGGTTTTACTCCTCCTGTAAAAAGTACTGCCAGCCAGGGTCACGAAGATAATCTGACAGTTAAGCACTGCATAACTTCAAGCAAGTTCTACAGAATGTGGATCATATTCTTCCTTAATATCGCAGCAGGTATTATGTTTATTGGTCTTCAGTCACCGATGTTACAGGATCTTCTTAAGAAGACAGGATCGACAATGGACGCCGCTGCACTGGCTGCAGCAGGAGCGACTCTTGTTGCGATCAGTTCTCTTTTCAACGGCGTCGGAAGATTTTTCTGGGGTGGTTTATCTGACAAAATAGGCAGAATTCAGGCATTCAGACTGATACTTGGAACACAGTTGCTCGTTTTCATTGCGATGGTTTTTGTGGGCAATGCATGGTTGTTCGGAATACTTGTATGCTATGTTCTTCTTTGCTACGGCGGCGGATTCGGAACAATGCCTTCTTTCGTAGGCGATATATTCACAGCAAAACTGATGCCTGTTGTTTATGGTATAATTTTGACTGCATGGTCAATCGGCGGAATTGTTGGTCCTCAGATATCTGCTTACATCAAGGATACATATAAAGCAGATGCTCCTACTTATACATTCGTAGCCGGAGCTATCATGCTTGCGATAGGCGTCATAATCGCGTTTACTCTTAACAACAAATCTCTTGTGGAAGAAAAACACGGTTAGAATCAGCGATCAAATTACTTACAAACAAAACACCTTCGAATATGAAGGTGTTTTGTTTTATATAAGACAACAGAATGAAATAATTTATCTTCCGATGAGAGCCAGTATTGCGTTTATGAATGTCAGAGGATGTGCAGGATTTCCCGGGATATACAGGTCAACAGCGTGATTATTGAAAAAATCTCTGTTTAGCGCAGGCGAGTCTTTGAACATCCCACCCGAAATTGCGTCTGTTCCGACCAGAACTATTATTTTAGGTGATGGTGTAGCGTCGTAGCAAATTTGAAGTGCTTCAGCCATATTTTCCGTTATTGGGCCCGTAATTACGATGCCGTCAGCATGTCTCGGAGAAGCGACAAATTCTATTCCGTATCTTCCCATATCGAAATTCACATTACCTGCCGCATTTAGCTCGAATTCGCATGAGTTGTCTCCTCCTGCTGAAATCTGTCTGAGCTTAAGCGAATTTTTGAAAAGTTTTCTAATCTCCGGTCTTATTGATTGCTCGTCGAATTTAATTTCTTTGTAGCCTTTGCGTACAACAAGATTTTCTCTCTTGTTGGAAGACAGTTTGTAATCATTTGTAAATTTAATTTTATCAGGACAGGCGAATTGGCATTCTTTACAGAAAACACATTTTCCCAGGTCAATTCCGAATCCGCCCTCAGTTACTATGGCGTCAGAAGGACAGATCTTTTTAATATGCTCAGCCTCAGATTTAGAAATATCTTCTTTTATGACCGGCCTTCCTCTGAATAAGGGAGTTAAGACAGCTTCTTTAAGATCGGGAACGAACTGAATTCCGTGCCGCTTTAATATTTTCATTTCTTTAATCATTTCAATCCTTAAAGGTCATGTCCGCAGTAACTTAAATTGAAGCTTTTATTGCAGATCGGAAAATCTGATATTTCCTGATTTCTCACTGATAGGGCAAGAGCGAACCAGTTGTGCATAGAAGCATCCTTTATCTTATATTGAACTATTTCGCCATTCGCATCAGTAAAAGCAACATGGCAAATTTCACCTCTCCAGCCTTCAACAGCCGAAACAGCAAAACTTTCGGGTTTGAGTTTGTAGTTATAGACAGGCGGTTTAGTCGATTTTTTTATTTTTTCCCATTTATCAAGCAGGTCAAATATGTATTTTATTGATTCTTTAGCTTCAAACCAGCGTAAAACTCCTCTTGCCAGCGCGTCTCCCGTCTGCTGAATGACAATTTCAGGGCGACGCTTTCTGTAATATTGGAAGGGATGTGTAGCTCTGATGTCTCTCTTTACATTACAGGTTCTCGCCGCCATTCCTACGGCACCTATCCTTATAGCCTGATCTGTTGTTACAGCGCCGATACCGTCGAATCTACCGAGCACGCTGGGAAGAGAATATATTCTTTCGGCAACAGTAAAATATCTTTCTCCTGAATCAGACAGAATTTTTCTGATCTCGGCAATTGTATTTTCTTTTAACGGATAATTTGTTCCAAACGGTCTTACCAGTCCCTTCCCGAATCTGTTGCCGCACCAGAACTGGGTAGTGTTAATTATTGTTGTTCTGAGAGCTTCGCAGACGACCTGTCCGAGCTGATAGCCAACATCGGCGCAAAGCGCGGATGTATCACCGATATGAACTGCTATTCTTTCAAGTTCAAGAGCTATGCATCGCTCGATCTGCAGGTCTTCAGGAGCATTGAACTCGGATAGCGATTCAATCAGCTGGCAGTGCGCAAGAGCGTTCCCTACAGATGTGTCACCTGCTATACTTTCTGAAAGTACACATCTTTTAAGCCCTTCATTTTCATTGACGAAAAGGTTTTCTATTCCTCTGTGCTGATAACCCAAATGGATCTCGAGGTGCAAAACTTTTTCCCCGTTACATATAAACCTGAAATGCCCGGGCTCAATAATACCTGCATGAATCGGTCCCACTCCAACTTCATGGATTTCATGTCCGCCTATCTTGAAAAAGGGATAATTGTTCATTACCTGTTTTGTATCATGCCTGTTATGAGAATATCTGACCGGTTTATTCCAGGGGTGTCCCACAAAAACAATACCGAAATTTTCTGTAATCTCTCTTTCAAATATTTGAAGCTGTTCGATTTTCGGCGACAGAGATATTAGTTCAGGTACAGGTTTTGCGGATCTGTGAGAAAAAATATAAATTTTGCCGTTTGAATCATCTGCTACTATGCAGAAAAAACAAATTTCTTTACCGGAATCTATAGCGTGGTAGCTTAAGCAGTGTTTATGCTGTTCGGAAAAAAGCTCTTCCGCTAATAAGCAGAATTCATCATAGGTTAAAACTGGTATGTCGTTTATTCTTACGGAATGAGTGTTATTGTATGTTTCAAGATATTTTTTCATTGTTCTCTCTATTAAAATAGATTTTCTACAATTTGATTTATTACATCTTTAAGGTAAGGAGGCTGATAGAAACATAAAATGATAACAACAGCAAAAAACAGAAACTGACTTAGTGTTTCCCACGGGCTTATTTTTTCTTTAGTTATGTTTGTGCTCTCAGATCTCGCCGGAGAAAAAACAACATGCATGATGCGTACGGTCATTGCATATATAATACAGCAGAGAAGAAACGCAGAAGTAATTATCACAAACCAATTCCCCCCTCTAACAAGTTCTCTGAAGATAATGAGCTCTGTATAAAATAATCCTGACGGAGGTAGAGCCATTACACATATTGATCCTACGATCAGAACCACAGCACCTGCCGGAAAGATTTTAAGGTATCTGCCCGATTCATCAAGTTTAACTGTCCCGAGAGCTCTATAAAGCTGATTCATTTGCAGGAACAGTCCTGATTTTATAAGTGAATGCATGATCAAAAGAAGTATAGCAGCATAGTGAGACCGTCCGCCTATTCCCAAAGCAATAGAAACAAGCCCCATGTTCTCGAGAGTTGAGTAAGCGAGCATTCTTTTAAGATGCTTTGCTTTTAGCATGTATCCCGCAGCGGTCAGAAGCGACAGCAGTCCGACGATTATAAGTATTCTATTCATCCACGCCGATATTACAGAGTCAGATAATGAACCGTAAACCCTGAATAGAGTTACAAAACCCATATTAACAAGCCCGGTCGAGATCAATGCGCCTATTGGAGAGGGTGCCACAGAATTTGCGTCAATTCCTACAGTGTGCATGGGAAAGATTTCCATCTTCGTGCCGAATCCAACGAATATGAAAAGAAATGCGATCTTTAAATATAGAGGATTTGCGTTAGGGCTGGCTGCTGATATTGAGGCAAAAGAAAGGTCAACGAAACCTGAACCTTTCATTGTCATAGAAATGAACAAAATCCCAATAAATGCTATAGCAACGCCAACCGAACTTAGAAAGATATACTTCCATGTAGCTTCCAAAGAAGACACAGTTCTGTCATGGTAAATCAAACCGGCAACTGCGAGAGTTGTGGCTTCAGCGAAAATCCATAAAGCAACAAGATTGTTTGAAAGATATGCTCCTGAAATCGAGGTCACTAAAGCAATGAGAGAAATATGGTATATATTGTATTTTCTTGCATCATCTTCTGCAACATAAATAAGTCCATGCCAGATAACAGCTGCTACAATAACGGATAAAAGTGTCAGAAATGTTAAAGCTGTGTGATCATAAGTAAAATAACCGAGATCGATCTTTCCTAAATTAGTCCACGAGTGAATAGAAAATGCAAGATGTATCAAACCATATGTAATAATTATAAACTTTGTCACTGATTTGTTCCTAAACAACAGTATAAGAACGCTTAGTAATACAGAAAATATAAAAAAAGAATTAAGATACATTTTAATCCTTAAGAAGAGAAAGTTCATTAATATTAGGTTTGAGTTTCATTCCGAAGAAACCCAGAATGAGTACTCCTACAAAGATATCCAGAAGTATGCCAATATTGATCAGCATCGGCATCTCGTTCCCAACAGCCATTGAGAATATAAAAGATGAGTTTTCAAGCACTAGAAAACCTATTAGATGTGAAATAATTAGTTTATGAGTTACAATAATAATCAGTCCCGCGAAAAGAGTAAAAAAAGCTATAGTGAAGAAAACTGTATTTATTTGCGGATTTTTGAGCGTATTTGCCATGAAAATACTTGCTAAGAGAGATAATATGATCAGGATCAGAGAATAAAAACCCGAAAGGGCGTTTGTATGGACTTTAAATACATTCGTTCTAAGAATAATCCGGTTGAGCATATACGGAACAACAAGAGCCTTGAAGATCAAGGTTTCAGATGCAACAAACAAAAGCGTGTACCATTTTAAATCTGTAAGCTCGGCAAAAGTTATTCCAAAGAGAATAATGCCCTGTATTGCCAACAGCCGGGAATAGACCCTGTATCTCTCCGTAACGGCCAGGTAAACGACACTAATTGAAAATAACACTGTTAAATAGTTTATCATCAGATCATCTTACCTCTAATTATTATAACTACTACGAAAGCGACGATCGAGATGGCTGTCAGGGTCAGAATAAAATCCGGATTTTTTCTCATTCTGTTGCGCGCTCTGAACGATTCAAGAATTCCGACTGTAGAAGCGAATAGAGCCTGAACGACCGCAAAAAGAAGTAATTGGAGGTATATATTCCAACCTGCAGGAACGGAAATGTTATAAATTAAAGAACCGTAAACAGCAAATTTCAGATAAGTCGTGATATGGATCAGAGCTTTGTCAAAACCGCTGTTATCAAGGATCATAACCTCATGGATCATTGTAAGCTCAAGATGGGTTTTGGGATCGTCCACCGGGAAACGGCTGTTTTCGATCATAGCTATCTGAATTAAAATGTAAACGCCTATAAGACTGAATATCATTACGAAATCACTGTCAGACATATAGAATTGAGTAAAAATATCTGAAAAAGAGGTATAACCCGTCAGCATCGAAAATGTACCCAAGAGAATGAAAAAAGCAGGTTCGGTGATCATTGAGAAAAGAGCTTCCCTGTTTGCCCCCATACCTTCAAATCCGCTGCCGGTATCAAGAGCTGCTATTATCATAAAAAATTTTCCGAGTGCCAGAATGTACGAAAAATAAACAAAATCAGAATCGAAATTAATTAAAGCAGGTTTATCAGCAAAAGGAATGAGAAGTGAAGAACATAATACAGCAGTCAGTCCTACGGCCGGTGCTATCTGAAAAATTAAACTTGAAGTATCGCTGAATACATTGTTTTTTCTAAAAAGAACGATTATGTCTTTTACGGGCTGCATGATCCCCGGTCCTTTTCTTCCTGAAGCTATGCTCTTGATCCTAAGGATTATCCCCGGGAAGAATACAGACGAGAGTATTATAAGTAACAGTCCGGTCATGTTCAAATCAGCTTAAAATAGGTTAATAGTAATGCACCCAGAATAAATAGGAATGCGTAAAGGATATAATGGTTAATCTGCCCTGTCTGCATTACAGCTATCTTCTTCAGCACCTTCAAGATAAACTCTTTAGGATACTCAATTATAAAATCTTTAAATATATCGTGATTTTTTGAGCGGAATACGGCACTCTCGGGGAATAAATTTTCACCACCTATAGATTCCATGCTCTTGGTTGTCCTGAGAATTGGTTTGGCCAGAAGAGTAAAATTATCAGCGAACGAAGTTGAAGTGTACTGATGCCTGCTGTTACCTGCGGTATATCCGCACCCCCAGGTGGGTCCGTATGTAACAATCTTTGTCTTTAATACGACTCTTCGGACATAGTATATTAGTGCCACTGTAATTATGAATATTAATCCTGTAACATTTATTTTTGTGATGCTGTTTCTTACATCGTCAAAATTATTCTGGAGGCCTGAAAGATTGAAAGTTTCTGTAACGATCAACAATATTGGACCCGTGAAGATCGATGAAGCAAGCCCTATTAGTAAAATAACAATTAATATCATAAAACCGGGGACCAGCATTACCGTTGAGACTTCTTTAGCTGTTTTGGTTTTTCCCGACCTGGGTTGTCCTAGGAAAGTCACTCCGAAAGCTTTAGTGAAACAAAAAAGAGCTAGTCCTCCTATTAGTGTGAGCCCTGTAATACTTGCCACGAGAATAAAGGACATATAAAGGTCAGTATTAGCGAGGCTTTTAAACATTCCTGAATATATCAGATATTCTGATATGAATCCGTTGAATGGAGGAAGCCCGCAAATAGAAAGGGACCCGAAAAGGAAGAGTGCAGCGGTATAAGGCATTTTTTTTATCAGACCGCCAAGCTGCTCTACATCTTTTGTTTTGGTTGAATGTAGGACAGAGCCGGCGCAGAAAAAGAGAAGAGATTTGAAAAGCGAATGATTCAGTACATGAAGAAGCGCACCAGAGTAGCCAAGCACAGACAACAGAGTCATATTCTGAGAAGTACCTATTATTCCGATCCCGACTCCGATCCCGATTATTCCGATATTTTCAATACTGTGATATGCCAGTAATTTCTTTAGATCATGCTGTGTAATAGCCATCATAACACCTAGAACTCCGGAAATAAGAGAAACGGACAGAACAAAAATACCTATTGAGAAAAGATCATTATGAAGGCTTGCAGTCACACGCATTATCCCGTAAATGCCCATTTTAATCATAACTCCTGACATAACTGCCGAAACATGGGAAGGTGCTGCAGGATGAGCCTGAGGCAGCCATGTATGAAGAGGAATGAACCCGGCTTTTAAACCGAAACCTAAGAAGAAAATAACAAAAAGCGGAAAGTTCATGTGTTCCGAAAAATAAATATCAAGTGAACGGAATCCTAATATATTTGAATCTTTTTCAGCTATCAGAAAAGCTATCAGTATGAAGATCATACCTATATGCATCTGTATAAGATAATTTATTCCTGTCTTCATTATGGTTCGGTTTTCCGCATTAAAGATAACAAGCATAAACGAAGACAAGGCCATTATTTCCCACATGATAATAAATGCCGGACCGTCTTGAATACATACGACCAGTATCATTGATAAATAAAGCCATAAATATGAGAAATAATGTATCGAAAAACTGAGTTCAAATTTTATCCGTTTATATGGTTCCAGATATTTATAGGCATAGATAAATCCCATAAGTGAAGTGAAATTGATAACAATAAGAAAGAATCCTGACAGTTTATCGATGTGTAAAGAAAAATCATAGTTAAGAATATCGGGTATTATTGTAATTGAAACCGGAGATGATAAATAAAAGATTGATTCGGCGGCCCATATGCTGCTTATCAGTATATGTGTCAGCAACAGTAAAAGAGTGTACCAGTATTTCATATTCTTTGGAATGAAGAATATAAAGAATGAAAGAAATATGCCTGTTAATAATAAATTCTGCATCTGCCCTCCAAAAGGCGCTGTAATTTACATTTAATAAGAATTTCAGTCAAGAAATAAAAATACTTTTGTTATTTGACAAAACAGTTAAGATTGTTTAGAATACAGCCGGTTTTTTACTGTAAAAAAAAGATGAAGATCAGGTCGGAAAAATGAGGATGAAATATTTAGCTCTGGTTGCAGCGATACCAACGGTTGAGCTTTTCTGTTCGGAGGGGGCAGGTTCTGAAGATATTACCCACAGGATGACGATGTTCATCTTTCAGCTGGGTGTAATTATTTTCGCCGCCAAATTATCAGGTATGTTCTTTGAAAAAATAAAGCTCCCAGGTACACTTGGAGAGATCACGGCAGGGATAATTCTGGGGCCTTATCTGCTCGGATCAGTATCGCTTTCATTTCTGGGGTTCGATCAGGGTCTTTTTCCTGCTTCTAACGGATCTGTCCCGGTCACACCTGAACTTTACGCGATATCGATAATAGCTTCGATAATGCTGCTTTTTATTTCGGGACTCGAGACTGATCTTAAACTTCTGCTCAGATATCTGTTCAGCGGGGGTATAGTCGGACTTGGTGGAGTAATATTTTCTTTTTTCCCCGGCGCACTGGTCGGAATGTACTTTCTAGACCTTCCTTTTATGAGCTCACCTGTCTTGTTCCTCGGAATAATGAGCACCGCGACTTCAGTCGGCATAACTGCAATGATACTTTCGAAAAATAAATATATGGAATCACCGGAAGGTGTTACGATACTCTCGGCAGCGATAATTGACGATGTGCTGGGTATAATCATCCTTGCCGTTGTTGTGGGAATAGCTTCAGTTTTAAAGACCGGCGGTTCGATCGACTGGGGTGGAATAGGTTATATATCCGGAAAAGCTCTGGTCGTATGGCTGGGTCTGACTACGGCAGGTCTTCTTATGGCAGGAAAGATAAGTACTTTCCTCAAGAAATTCGGGAGCAAATATTCATACGCCATAATAGCTTTCGGGCTTTCAATGTTCTTTGCAGGAATATTCGAAAAAGCCGGGCTTGCAATGATAATCGGAGCTTATGTAACAGGGCTTACACTTTCAAAAACAGATATCAGCTATGAGATACAGGAAGCTATTCATCCGCTGAAAGAATTTCTTGTTCCTATCTTTTTTACGGTCATGGGTATGCTTGTAAATATTAAAACGATAACTTTAGGCACATTAGCCTTCGCAACGGTATATTCGATAGTCGCACTGATGGGAAAAATATTCGGATGCGGGCTGCCCGCTCTTTTCACGGGGTTCAACAAAAAGGGCGCGCTGAGAATAGGTCTCGGCATGATGCCCAGGGGAGAGGTCGGACTGATCATTGCGGGTATAGGACTTTCCAACGGATTTATCAACGATGACATTTACGGCGTAGCCATTATGATGGTTCTGTCCGGCATAATCGTTACACCTCCTTTTTTGAATTACGCGCTCCAGAAACCGGGGCGTGGCACAAGAAAACGACTTATTGACAACGAAATGGAAAGCTATCTGATAGAGATGACAAATTCGGAACAGGCGGATGTACTGATACATTCTATCGTGGAATATTTCGACAAGGAAGGTTATTTTATTACAAAACAGATACTTGACTACGATATGTATATGATAAGAAAAGACGATATATTCTTCAAGTTGCTCAAAGGCTCAAAGATCGACAATTCGAATAAGATCAATATTATTTCTAAAGGCGAGAACATGGACTTCGTCAAAGAGCTGGTCTATGAAGCGACTGTAAAGATCGAGTTCAACTCTCAGGAGATACTGAAAAAGATAGACCTGAACGAGATGAAAAAAACTTCTCATGATCCCGCCTCGTCGAAAGTGAAGATAAATTTTGACATTTCAAAGATACTTGACCCTGAATGCGTAATACTCGAACTGGAAGCAAAAACCAAGGAAGAGGCTATCGGCGAACTTGTAGAAGTGCTGGCTAAGAATGAAAGGATAACGCAGAAAGAAACAATATTAAAAGAAGTTCTGACAAGAGAAGGCATAATCAGCACCGGAATGAATAACGGCATCGCCATTCCTCACGCAAGGTCGGAAGGCGTGGAAAGCACTCAGCTTGCTGTCGGTATAAAAAGATCAGGTATTGATTTCGGCTCAATGGACGGTAAACCCGCAAAAATAATCCTGCTTCTAGTATCTTCAACCGGAAAAGATGATCCGCATATAAAGGTACTTTCATCGATCTCGGCATATTTCAGAAAAGTACGGGATATTGAGGACTTCCTACAGATAGAGAATACGGAAGATATAGTTGATTTCTTCAGGATATATTCAGAAGACAACACATGGTACAGAAGAGTAGTAAAAAAGATCAATATTTAGATGACAGTGGAAAAGCAGGATATATCGTGCGCGATCCTTGCCGGGGGTAAGGCAAGGAGGCTCAACGGCGAGAATAAGGCATTGCTCAGAGTTGGCGAGAAAACGAATCTTGATAAGATACTTTCCTTTTCTGAAAAATATTTTAGCGAAGTCTTAACTATTGCGAATGACCGGTCAAAGTTCGACGGATATGGTATTTCGATCTATTCTGATATTATTAGAGATATCGGTCCGCTCGGGGGGATACATTCAGCACTTTTCCATTCAAAATCTGACAATGTGTTCTTTCTGCCCTGCGACATGCCTTTTTTGAGTGAGGAAGTTATCAGGAAAGAAATTGAGGTTTACTTCAGCAGGAAATGCGAAATTATCATACCCCGTACCGGAGAATTTATCGAGCCTCTGCATTCAATATTCTCAAGGAGTCTGTTATCAGGATTGGAGGATCATATCAGAGACACGGATAATTACTCGATAAGGCGTTTTTTTGATAAAGTTGATGTATATTACTGGGATATTGAAGACAACGAGGAGAACAAAAGGGCATTCTTCAATATAAACACGCATCATGATCTAAATGAAGCGCATCAGAAAGTAAATTCTGTAAGGTAAAAGCAATTATGGAAATTTCATCAAAGCTGTCAATAATCAGATACAGAAACGGCATCAGGTCCGAAACGATCGACGATGTGGTGAACGAAACTGAATTGAAACTCGCGATAAATCATAAAGAACTGAGCTCTCTCGTATGCCTGCCTGACCACCTTGAAGAACTTACGGCAGGATTTCTAATAACTTCAGGAATAGCTAATGAAAAGAACGGGCTTAAGGGTCTGAATTATGATCAAGAGAAAAAAATAATGCATATCGAGCTTACTGATAATTCGGTCATGAAGGACTTGATATTCTCAAAAATGAAGCCTGTCGGATGCGGAGCAGGAACTCTTCTTTTTGTAAAAGACAAAATGAAACCCCTGACGGCGGGAGAACTCCGGATCAGAAAAGAAAAGATTTCTGAAATGATGAACCAATTCAACAGATCGTCCGAATTATTCCTTCTCACAGGCGGTGTGCATAGTGCGGCAATATCAGACGGGAATTCAATATTGGTTATAAGCGAGGATATAGGCAGGCACAACGCAATTGATAAAGTCATAGGTAATATATATCTCGCTAAAGGCACTCTGGATGATAAGATCATTCTTACCAGCGGCAGGATATCTTCAGAAATCGTTCTCAAGGCGGTTTATGCGGGTATAGGGATGATCATTTCAAGAAGCGCGCCTACTTCAAGAGCTATTGAGATCGCAGAGGATAACGGTATCACTCTGATAGGTTTTGCCAGGAGTACTAATTTTAATATTTATACTCATCAGGAAAGAGTAATTTTTTAGCCCGATCGACCAGCTCTTTTATATTCTCTTTTTTCGTGAAATCGACAGGTTTTTCCATAGCTTTAATCATTCCGGTCTCATCACCGTCAAGTCGGATGCCTTTTTTCTTTTTCGACATGATCTTCATTTTTAAAAGCTTCATAAGGAATCTGTCGAAAAATCCGAGTTTTGTAAGGTCGAATCCGCCTCTAAGGTAAAAGAATTTAATCTTCTTTTGCTCTTCAGCCGTAAAATTTTTATCTCTAACTTCATTCAGGACTTTTTCCGACCACGGCGAAGCTCCGGACGCATATACGATCACCTTTTTGCCTTCGAGTTCTGACAAACTCTTTTTGATCAGTCCGATCCCGTTGATGCCGCCGGCGTAAAGTCCGCCTCCGTAAATTATCGTATCGTAAGACCTGAATATGCTTTTGTGCGTTCTGTCGGCTGGAAAAAGATCGGCTCTCAGTTCTTCCGCGATCCATTCCGCGTACTTTCTGACGAATCCTGTTTTAGAGCTGTAAATGACTAAAGTTTTCATTCTACTACTATCCTCGGTATATCTCTTGAAAGTCTTGAAAGTATCTCGTAATTGATCTGCTGCGTTATCTCGCTGAAAGAATCGACCGATATAGCCATGTCGTTCTGCTCGCCGATCAGTATAACCTCATCTCCCGGTTTCACATCGCCCGCTCTTGTAACATCGATCGTTATCATGTTCATGTTCACAAGTCCGATCACCGAGCATCTGACGCCGTTTATCAGAACCCTTCCTCTGTTCGAGAGGGATCTGCTGTAGCCGAAAGAGTACCCGACGGGCACGACAGCGGTTCTGATGTCCTCTGACGCTAGATAAGTTGTTCCGTAGCTGATAAACTTGCCGGTTTTGACTGTTTTCACGCTCATCACTTCACTCTTCCATGTAATGACACGCTTAAGAGGATTATCAAATCCGGACTTGTTATGAAGATATCGTAAAAAAACTTCCCGGCTGGACCAGAATCCGTACTGCATTATGCCTATTCTTACCAGATTATGACGCGATCCCGGATAGCATACCGCAGCGGCAGAGCAGGCGAGATGGCAGTATTCCGGAGCGAGACCGTTCTTTTCTAGTTCAGCTTTAAATGTTCCGAAAGTATTGATTTGATTTTTTACTCTAACATGATTTGCTATACTTTCAGGTCCTGCAAGATGTGAGCACAGTCCTTTTATTTCAAAATGTTTTATATTGTCTAAGATTATCCTCAGCGCAAGTTTGAAATCCTTTTTTGAAAGACCTGTTCTGTTCATGCCCGTTTCGACTTCAATGTGGATCTTCGCAGGCTTTTTAAGGGTTTTAGCTTCAGATAGTGCGTCATTTAGTCTTTCTAAATTGAAAACATAGAATTCGATACCTTTTCTTACCACATCTTTCAATTGTGAAGTACCGATCCAGCCCATGATCATGATGTCGGCTGTTTTTTTAGTGATCTTATAAACTTGAATAGCCTCGTTATAACTGAAGACCGAAAAATGATCTATGCCTGCTTCTTTTGCCACAGGAACATAAGTTTCTATGCCGTGTCCGTACGCATTAGCCTTGACCACAGACGATATTCTGACATTTTCGCCGACTATTTTTTTTATCAGTTTTAAATTGTTTTCTACAGCAGACCTGCTTATGTGGATTTCCATGGGATGTTCCATGCATAGAATATACGAAAATTATCCCGTTTAATCAAATCTGTCTTGATAAAATCCGGTTTCTTTAAAGAATTACTCCTTAACAACTCCACCGGTAAGCAGGAACTGCATTGCCCTGTCTGTCTTCATTTCAAGAGGCCTGACCTGACTTTCGGTGACGATCATCAGAAATCCGCTTGTCGGGTTGGGAGTGGTGGGTATAAAGACGGAGAATCTTTTCTCCTCAGCGAATGGTTTGAAATCTGCCGGAACTTCTCCCGTGTTGAATCCGATCGTCCAGATCCCTTTCGAAGGGTACTCGACGAGAACGGGGTTTGAAAAGAACGATTTTTTATTCGTTGAGAACGACTCAATAACCTGCCTGACAGCCTTATAAATGGGTCGTAAACCGGGAATGTGCATGAAGAAAGAATCTGTGATCGAGAGTAAAATCTTTCCGAAAACAGTACGCACAAAAAGTCCGAACATTGTTATGAGCGCTACAAGTACTACGAAAGATATCGCTTTGATCAGATATATCATGCTCTTTGTCTCAAGATATTCGGGCGGCAGAAATATGAAAATATTATCTATTATGCCTTCGATGAACCTGAATACGAACATGAATACCCAGATGCTTATGAACAGGGGAAGCAGCGCGAGCAGACCCTGAATAAAAAATGAAAATGCGCCTTTTAGAAATCTCTTCATAGAATTATCTCCCGATAGTAACGGAATTGTAACTCAAACCGAGGCGAAATTCAAGTGATTAAAACTATTATTTTATCAGTAACATCCGCTTTGCGTCTATCGTTCTGCCGTCAGTCTGCAGCCTGTAGAAATATATTCCGGAGTTCAGGTCTGATGCGTCGAAAGATATTGCGTGATGGCCGTAAGTTCTCTTTTCGTTAACAAGCGTTCTCACCAGCTTTCCTGCTGTATTGTAGACCGAAAGATCAACCACAGAAGTCTCCGGTATAGAGAAAGTTATCTCAGTCACAGGATTAAATGGATTTGGATAGTTTTGGTATAAAGCTGCAGAGTCCGGCAGGGGTGAGGAGTCTTCAAT
>Ga0265294_10003946_pt1 | contig 18703 bp, 9 predicted proteins | sample MunlanPumphouse3_FD_192504 | JGI IMG/M metagenome (GOLD analysis project Ga0265294, IMG submission 192504) | Groundwater microbial communities from a municipal landfill in Southern Ontario, Canada - Pumphouse #3 | ecosystem: Environmental > Aquatic > Deep subsurface > Groundwater | place...
AGAAAGTAAGGTTAAAAGTATGAGCAAGGAATTTAAAAGATTGTTAACTAAACGCCAGGCCTCATTATTTTTCCCCTTTTGCTCTTTTCTTTTTTTTATAAGATTAGTAAAAACAGGGATAAAACCAGCTGACAGCGCTCCTAATACTACTAAATTGAAAATTAAGTCTGGAATACGAAAAGCTGCATAATAATTATCTAAAGCTACCCCAGCCCCAAAAGCACCAGCTAAAATACGATCACGCAAGACTCCTAAAACGCGGGAAAGCAAGGAAGAAGTCGCCACAAGAGCGGCGGCTAGAGTTATATTATCAATTGATTTAGAAAAAATTTGTTTTAGCATATGTATTTATCTTAACTGGTTTTTCAAATCTTGCAACAGCTCAAGGTTTAAAACAGCCTTATCATAACCTGGATTTATCTTTAATTCTTTTAAAAAATATTCTTCCGCGCTCTCTAAATCTCCGTTTTCTAGATAAATAAGACCCAAATTATTATAAACCATAGGCTCATCTTTATTTATTTCTATAGATCTTTTGTAATTTTTCATTGCCGCTTCATTGTCGCCACTTAAATAATACATTACTCCTAAATTACGAGTCGCTAAAGCTGAATTAGGTGATGTTGTAACCGCATACTGCCAAAAAGAAAGGGGATTTTTAAAATGAGGCAAACGCCAAAGCGTTACGGTGAAAAAAAATATTAGAATAGTACTTTTTATAATCAAGCTTATCTTGCCCCTTCTTTTATTGATTAATTCTGTTTGAGATAATAGAATTATTAAACCCACAAAAGGCAAGTAAAGTCTATGCTCTAATAATAGTATTTGATAAGATATTTTCGGATCTGGATTTAATAAGCCAGGTAATAAAAAAAGAGTAAACCAAAGCAGGCTAAAAATAAAATATTCTTTTTTTATCTTTTTCCTTATTAATAAGAATAATAAAAACAAAAAACTAACGCCTCCCCAAATTAAATTAGATTCATGAAGTTGCGGCATTATCCCTAAATTAAAAGGGAGAAAAAATTTACCTAAAGCAACCATTAAGACTGGTAAATAATTTATAACTGTCAGCACTATTTGTTTTATGTCTCCCAATGATTCAGTAACTACTAAGCTGCGAAATAAAAACCATAAAAATATACTAAGAGTTGTCCCTAAAACAAGTGTCCAGATTTTTTCTTTATCTATCCTATCTTTTGTTAAAAAAAGATAATAAAAAATAAACAACAGCGGTAAAAAAACAGCGGCCTCTTTGGTTAACAGGGCAAAAATAAAAAATAACAAACACCAAAGATAATCTTTATACCCTCCCCTTTCTATAAATTTAATAAAAAAAAGAAAACTTGATAATATAAATACCGCCAGTAAAGAATCATTCCGACCCGGAATCCAGGCAACCGCTGACACCAGGGCGGGATGTATTAGGAATAATAAAGATAAATACCAAGCTTTTTTTTCTCTCACTTTCAAATTTAGAAGTAAACTAAAAAGCAACAATACTGCTAATAGATGATAAATAACGTTGGCCAGATGATAAAACCAAGGGGCTGTTTTTGATATCTGCGCCTCTATCATAAAAGATAAATTTAAAATAGGGCGATAATAAAAATTAGACTCTGATAAAAAAACATCATCAGAAAAAAGTTGTCCAACATTTTGAAAATTACTAATTATCGGGTAATTAGTCAGAATTAAATCTTGATCATCAAAATAGGAAAAATCAAAAAATACAGTCACTAAATATAGGCTTAGTCCAATTAAAACTAAAAGTAGATATCTTAAACGTTTATTCATTGACTTTTGTTTTTTTAAAAAGATAGGAAATGCTATAAACGACAGTTTGCAGACCATACTTTAAACTTCGTCTAAAATTAATCGATGATGCTTCCTTAAAATAACGAACTGGCACTGGTATTTCGCCAATACGGTATTTTTGTGCTACTATCTGAAAAAGTATTTGACTATCAAAAACAAAATCATTGGAATTATTTTGCCATTTAACTGTTTCCAACACAGTTCGTGAATAGGCGCGCATGCCAGTATGCCACTCCGATAAATTACGTCCCGTTACTAAATTTTGAAAGATGGTTAAAAGACGATTAAAAAAATATTTATAAGCTGGCATACCGCCGGCTAAAGCTTCTTGACGACTTCTAATTCTTGTTCCCAACATAACATCAAAATAGCCATCACAAATAAATTCTACAAAATATTTTATTAGCTTTGGATCATATTGATAATCAGGATGTATCATGATGATAATGTCAGCCCCATGATTTAGAGCAAGACGATAACAGGTTTTTTGATTAGCGCCATAACCTAAATTTTTCTCATGTTTATAAACACTTAATCCTAAACGTTGTGCTATATTGACAGTTTCATCACCACTCCCATCATCAACTAAGATAATTTCATCAACCAAAGATGGGATATCTGAAACCGTCTTCTCTAAAGTCTGGCTAGCATTATAAGCTGGCAATATAACTATGACTTTTTTAGTCTGATACATATTTAATCGGTTAAAACACGGGCATCTAAAACGATAGCCTCTTTCTCGGTAAGCAGTAGGGGATTAATATCAAGCTCTTTAATTTCTGGATGCGCTGCTACTAAATTGCATAAATTAACTAAAGCGTCAGCTAGAGCATAAATATTAAACTCCTTTCCTCTTAAACCATTAATAATTGGAAAAAAGTGACTCGCCTTTAAGGCTTTTAAAGCACTTTTTCGATTTAAATCAGCTAAAACAAGTTGCGTTTCTTCTAGAGCTTCAGCATATACTCCTCCTAAACCAAAAAGTAGAACATGACCAAAATTTTTATCTCTTTTTATCCCTAAAATTAACTCTAAATCACCCATCTTCTGATTTTGCAAAACTATTTTATTTTCTTTATTTTTTAAATACTTGCTATGATCTTTCTTAAGTTTTTGTACTGCCTTTTTAAGATCATTCTGATTTTTAATATTTAAAATTATTCCCCCTTTATCAGTCTTATGAATAAAATCAGGACCAACCACCTTAAGTGCTATAGGAAATTTATTTATTTTATTAGAAGATGAATAATACCAAGTTGGCACTACCGAAAAATTATATTTTTTTAAAGCTTTTAAAAGGGCAACGTAATCTTTAGAAATATAATTTATCTTTTTTTTCTTAATAGGCTTAGAAAAAGTCTGCAGACCTTTTCTTGCTTGTTGATTTTTTACAACCAATGCCAAGCTATTAATCGCCTGTTCTGGGTATGAGAAAACAGGGATATCATTTTCTAAAAGAAACCGCTTTGCAGTAGACACCGTCTTACCACCAACAAATGTAGCCATAATAGTGCTTTGCGAATGGGAGGCAGCAACCTTTACAATTGCTTGCGCCACTTGCAAAGGTTGTGTATTTGTTTGTGGAGTTAATAAAACTAAAATATTTTGTTTTATTTTTTTCTTTAATTTAAGACTTAAAGCCTGATAGTAATCTTGAGCTTGCGCATCCCCTAGCAAATCTTGATTATCTGCTAACTCCAAGCCAGCTTTTTCGATGGCATCAGCAGTTAGCACTGCCAAGCCACCAGCATTTGTAATCAGACTTACCTTAGAACTTAAGGTTTGATAAAAAGCTTTATTTTTCAATAACAATATTATATTAAATAAATCATTTAAATGTTTAATCTGAATAACTCCTGCCCGTTTTAAGGCCGCTTCTACCACCTTAGACTCTTTGGCTAAAGCTCCGGTGTGCGAAAAGGCAAGCTTTTCTCCAGCTTGTGATAGTCCAGAAAGCAAAATTATTATTGGCTTTTTTTGTGCCACCTGAGAAGCAGTTCTAACAAACTCTTGACCTTGCAAGATGTCCTCTAGATAAAACACGACTGCATCTACATTTTTATCCTTTTCTAAGTACTGCAAAAAATCATTTTCATTTAAAACCGCTTTATTACCTAAACTTATAAAATAGGCAAGCCCTAAATTATACTCTTTTAACCAATCTAAAACTGCGCTCCCTATTGCCCCAGACTGTGAGACAAGAGCTAAGCGTCCGGAAGTATTTGTAGTTTCTGAAAAACTAGCGTTAAAATTATTTACGTTATTTATAAAGCCTAGACAATTTGGGCCTAAAATATTGAGTTTATATTTTTCTGCTATAGCTCTTATTTCTTCTTCCCGTTTTTGTCCTTCGCTGCCTGCCTCTTTAAAGCCAGCGCTAATGATAATAAAATTCTTGGCTCCTAATTTAGCTCCTCGTTCAATTTCTAAGGCAACAAAGGGAGCGGGAATGGCAACTATAATTAAACACTTACTTAAAGATTGTTTTTTTAAATCATCAAGGGAAGCATAGGCTTTAAAGCCAGCAATCTTTTTTTCTTTTATATTAATTGGAAATATTTTTCCCCGAAAGTGAGAGGCAATAATATTATCTAAAATTTGCCGACCAATTTTACTCGGATTATTAGAGGCTCCAATTATTGCTATCTTTTGAGGCTTAAAAAAGTTTGCTAAATTCATATTATTTTAATTTATTCTTTTATTAACAGATAAAGGCCAGTGACGGTAGTAGCAATAATTAAATAATTAATATTTAAGTAAGCTAGAATAATGCGCGGAAATATAATTTCTAAAACTATAGAGACAACAGTTAAACTCAATAAAAAATAGAAAAGTTCATTAACAAATAGCCCTCCTTCTTTTCTTTTGCTAAAAAAATTCATATCTTAAAGATTAAATAACTTTTGCCAAAGAGTGCGTCCGGAAAATTCAATTTCTATTTTTTCAATCTCTACATAATTAGCTTCATTTTTTTCTATACCAGGTACAGAAATAGCAAAATTATATTTAGAGTCTTCCCGATAAACACCCTGCAAATTAAATTCTACTTCATTAACCAATATGTCTCCATGATATATTTGTGGCGCCTTGTAGTCAGCCATTATATACTTATTACTAGGTTTTAATTGATAATAGCTGTCAACTTTTTTCACTAACGGGTTAAAAAAAGTATCTTTCGTAAAAGAAAAAATACCCCCAGACTCAATAATGACATCATCGCGAACTAAATTTATCTCATTTACAGCTTCATTGTTTTCTTGTTGAAGTAAGAACTCTTGCTTTTCATATGGTTGGGATAAAGAAAACGATTGCTTATTAAAAATAAAATCTTGTAAACTGGCCGGGCCCAAAGCCTTAAGTTGCAAATAATTAGAATCTGTATAAATATTTAGGTCCTTACCCCAGGAAACGGGCCATAATTTATTGGCAAACACCAATCTATTCGTAGAACTTTTTATTTCTTTTATAACCACATCATCACTTATTTTTATTTCCAATTTATATAGCTTTCCCGCTTTAACCCCATGTTCTAAAGACAATGTTTTTACCTCCTCCTGGCCACTGGGCACACTGTTTTCATCAATTAAATCACTTTGTGCAATAATTTTACCTTGTTGGGACAGAATTAGTTTTACAGGATCTTCGTTTTTATCTAAATTCAAATCAGTTACGGTGACTATAAAAGATAATGCATTATTTTCAGGATAAATAAAAAGTGTGTGTGCACCTCTTAAAGGAATATTAAGCTCTAAAGGCTTATCGCTCTTAGAAAAGGAAAAGTCTGCTTTTAAATCAGGGCTATAATTATAAACCGCTAAACAATCTAACACCTTCCCCGTCTGGCAACCCTCTAGTTTCCCTGTCTTTAAATCTGAGAAAAAACTTTCACTATTTTGATAATAATTATTTTGCTGCATAACTAAGGGCTCTTGCGATAACACCTGCCAAGAAGAACGAAGATTATCAATTAATCTATTTTCTATTGGCTTTAGATCATAACGCCAGACCACACCATCGGCCAAAACGCCAGCTTCTATAATAGGCGTATTTTCATCCAGATTGCGCCTATAATATAATTTCAATTTTGCCTGAGAAAAAGAACGCGGTGTAAAAACAGAAAAATATAAAGGGTCTCCTATTATTTTTGGCAATCGCCCTGATTGAATAATAACCCTATCTTGAGGCGTAAAGTTGTAGATAAACCCCTGGCCAAAATGAAATTTACGGGCATAATTATAACGATACACAATTTTGCCTCCCGGCACCACTTTTAAAGTTAGAAATACAATTATAAAAATAACAATTAAGCTTAACCAAAAAAGCCTTATAGCCGGAATATTTTTAATTTTTTTTAATACTTTTTCTTTCATATCTTATCTTCTATTTTACTTGAAAAAAGACAAAAAAACAAATAAAAAAGGCCCATTTAAATGGACGCTTTTTTATATTTTTATTAATATTTGTTTCTTTACTTTTCGTATTGAGCCCGTTTCTTTTTTACTTTATAACCAGTTCCGGCGGGAATAAGACAACCAATAATAACATTCTCTTTAAGACCTTCTAGATAATCAATTTTGCCATTTACCGCAGCGTCAATTAAAACTCTTGAAGTCTCTTGAAAAGAGGCGGAAGATAAGAAACTGTCAGTTGTCAGAGAAGCTTTAGTAATACCAAGCAATAATCTGTCTCCATCCGCTCTTTTTTTGTTATTATCATTAGCTTGAAAAAATACTTCCTCTTCAATTGTTTCGCCAGGCAATAAATTAGTATTACCAGCCTCGGTTACTAAGAAACGTGAGAACATTTGACGAGCAATGATTTCAACGTGTTTATCATTTAAAGGTTGCCCTTGAGACGAATAAACATATTGAATTTCTTTAATAATATACTTTTGCGTTTCTAAACATCCCTTTAATTTATAAAGCTCACGTAAATCAAGGCTGCCTTCAGTTAATTGCGTGCCAACTTCAACTTCTTCGCCATCAGCTACCATAATCATGGTGCCCTTTAAAACAGAAAATTCTTTAATCTTATCAACTTCCTTTAAAATGCTCACAAACTTGTCATTTACGCTAGCTATTCCGGCCGTTTTCGCCTTCACCACCTCGCCGCCAATATTGAAAAGTTCAGTATTTTTCGAAACTTTATCACCATCTTTAACCAGAACTTTTACTGTTAATTTTTTCTTATCCTTAGCCGTTAGCCCCTGAGTTAATTTAATTTCGTTAATTTTTTCTGAAAAATAATACTTATCACTATCAGTACCTCGATAGTGTATGCTTAGAACCTTGGCCTGAGGATTATCAACTAAAATTTCCTTTCCATCCTTATCGCGAATTGTTTTTTGAGCAAATTCAATCTTAACTTTTCCAGCTACGTCAGACATTAAGCCCTTCTTTTTTGGGCTTCTGGCCTCAAAAATTTCTTCAACTCGAGGTAAACCTTGCGTAATATCATCTTGTCCAGCTACACCACCAGAGTGGAAGGTTCTCATCGTCAACTGCGTTCCTGGCTCTCCAATAGACTGCGCCGCAATCACGCCAACTGTCGCTCCAATTTTGACTGGCTTGTTATAAGCTAGGTCCCAACCATAACATTTAGCACAAACTCCTTTATGCATATTACAACTTAGAACCGATCTAATGCTTAATTTTTCAACTCCAGCCGTCTTTAATTTAACCGCCGCCTCTTCATTAATAATTTCATCTGCCTTAAGAACCACCTTGCCTTTAGGATTTAGCGCATCTTTTGCTAAATAGCGCCCTATAATTTTTTTGAAAAAGTCTTCACCATTTTTTTCAGCACTTTTCCTATCTACCAATAAGCCTTCTTTATCCCCACAATCATCTTCGGTAACAATCACGTCTTGTGAAACATCTACTAAACGTCTAGTTAAATAACCAGCGTTAGCCGTTCTTAAAGCTGTATCTGATAAACCTTTACGCACACCATGAGTGGAAATAAAGTATTCAAGCACACCAAACCCCTTCTTAAAATTACCCTTAACTGGCAGCTCAATAATTGCGCCCGAAGGAGAGGTTACCAATCCTTTCATTCCCAAAATCTGTACTGGCTGCGCCCAAGAACCACGTGCCCCAGAATCAATCATCGAGAATACTGGTAAAATATTAGTTAATCCTTTTTTACATATATCAGCAATTTTATCTTTAGCCCCATTCCATTCTTCAATTACTTTAGCGTATCTTTCACTTTCTGTAAGTAAGCCCTCTTCATATTGTTCTTTAATTAACTCTACCTTTTTGTTTGCCTCATCAATTAAGCGATCCTTTTCAGGTAAATATGGCAAATCACCGAAGCCCCAAGATAAGCCGGATTTAGTAATAAAGGCAAAACTGCGATTTTTTAAATCATCAATAAATTTAACCGTTTCCTCTTCTCCATAAATACGTAAACACTCCCTGATCAAATCTTTCAATTTTCCTTTTCCAACAACACTGTTAATATAGCGTAATTTTTCTGGCAAAATTGCATTAAAGATTAAACGACCAACTGTAGTCTTTAACATTTCTCCATTATATTGAACATGGATTGGCTCATGTAAATTTATAAAATTGTTATCATAAGCTAGATAAGCTTCATCTTCATTATAAAAATGGCGTGATTCTTCTCTAGTTTTTTTCTCATAACTTTCATCAACTAAAGTAAGATAATATGTTCCCCATACAATATCTTGCCCCGGAGCAATGATTGGATCACCAGTTGCTGGTTTCAATAAGTTATGAGTAGATAGCATCAAAGTCTCTGCCTCATGTTTCGCCTCTTTAGTCAGTGGCACATGAACTGCCATTTGGTCGCCGTCAAAGTCGGCGTTAAAAGCGGTACAAACAAGAGGGTGAATTTGAATCGCCTTACCCTCAATTAAAACTGGTCTAAACGCCTGAATACCAAGACGGTGTAAGGTGGGGGCGCGATTTAATAATACATATGCCTCTTTAACAATCTCTTCTAATATATCCCAAACTTCATCATGACCAGCCTCAATATAACGAGACGCTGATCTAACATTATGAACAATTTCTCTTTTAATAAGCTGAGAGATAATAAAGGGCTTAAATAACTCAATTGCCATAATCTTAGGCAAACCACACTGATCCAAATTTAATTTAGGATTAACCACAATCACGCTACGACCAGAATAGTCAACTCTTTTTCCCAATAAGTTTTGACGAAAACGACCTTGTTTTCCTTTTAAAGTATCGGCTAAAGATTTTAGTTGTCTTTTTTGACCAGTTGAAGCTGTCACCGTTTTAGTGTGACGAGCAGAGTTATCAATTAAAGCATCAACCGCTTCCTGTAACATTCTTTTCTCATTACGACAGATTACTTCTGGCGCGTTTAAATCCAATAATTGCTTTAAGCGATTATTACGATTAATTACGCGACGATATAAATCATTTAAATCTGAGGCAGCAAAACGACCACCATCAAGAGCCACCATCGGTCTTAAATCTGGAGGTATAACCGGAATAGTATTTAAAATCATCCATTCTGGACGGAGATTATTGTTTCTAAAACTTTTTAATAATTTTAGTCTTTTAATTAATTTTTCTTTTTTTGATTCAACCGCATCTTTCAATTTATCTTCTAATTTAACGATGCTTTTTTCTAAATCAATTTTTTCTAATAATTTCCTAACGGCCTCAGCGCCAATTGAGGCTTCAAAAATATGACCAAATTTCAAACTCATGCTTTGGTAATCTTGTTCTGATAAAATCATTAACGGCTTTAAGTCTTTAAGTTCCTTCTGGGTTATTGCAAAATCTTCATCAAGGTCTGCTATTTTTTCTTCTTTAAATTTTAACGCCTCTTTTAACGCTTCTTTGTCGCCACCCGCATCTTTAATTTGTTTCACTTTGTTGTTATATTCACTCTCATAGCCTTTTAGCTTACTTTTATATTCTGCTTTAACTTGTGAAACTGCCAAATCTTTTAGGTTTTCATCAACATCAGTTACGATAAAGCTGGCATAATAAATAACCTTTTCTAGAGATTGAATGCCCAAATTCAAAAGTAAACCAATCTTTGATGATAGGCCACGCAAAAACCAAATATGAGAAGCTGGCACTTTTAAATCAATATGACCAAAGCGTTCACGGCGCACTATAGAACGAGTTACCTCAACTCCACATTTATCACACACTATCCCCTTATAACGAATTTTTTTATATTTACCACAAGCACACTCCCAATCCTTAGTGGGGCCAAAAATCTTTTCACAAAAGAGACCGTCCTTCTCTGGTTTTTGAGTACGATAATTAATAGTTTCCGGACGCGTAACCTCCCCATTAGACCAGGCTTTAATCTCGTCAGGGCTAGCAAGTTTAAGGCGAATGGCGTCGAAGTCACTAGTTTTTATTGGATTTAACATATTATCTAAATTGTTATTTAATATTTTTTTACCAAAGAAATTACACTTCTTTTTCGGCAACATCCTCTACCCCTTCTTCGTCTTTAATTTCGTTTTCTTGATTCTCTTTATTTGCCAACTCCTCATCTGCTAATTGTTCATCTAAATCAGTTACCACCTCAGAAGCAGGTGTCTGAGAATCATCACTTAAAAGCTCAACATTTAAACCTAATCCCTTCAGCTCTCTAATTAAAACGTTGAATGATTCTGGAACATTTAATTTTTCAATTTCTTCACCTTTAATAATTGCTTCATAAGCCTTACTGCGACCAGGAATATCGTCCGATTTAATAGTTAAAACCTCTTGTAAAGTATGACTTGCGCCATAACCTTCAAGCGCCCAAACTTCCATTTCTCCAAATCTCTGACCACCAAACTGCGCCTTACCACCTAAAGGTTGCTGAGTAATAAGCGAGTAAGGACCAATTGAACGTTGGTGAATCTTGTCTTCAACCATATGATTTAACTTCAAGACATATTTATAACCAACAGTAATTTTTTGATCATAAGCTTGACCAGTTTTACCATCATAAAGAATAACCTTACCATCCTCAGGTAAGCCCGCTTTTATTAACTCTCCCTTAATTTGCTCTTCCGTTATTCCATTTAAAGCCGGTGTCATCACCTTATAACCTAATTTTTGCGCAGCAAAACCCATATGAGTTTCAAGTAACTGCCCCAAGTTCATACGAGAAATAATACCCAAAGGAGAGAGAATAATATCAAGTGGGGTACCATCTGTCATATATGGCATATCTTCCACTGGAACAATTTTTGAAATAACGCCTTTGTTTCCGTGGCGACCAGACATCTTATCTCCTACTTGAATCTTTCTTAAATTAGCTACTGATACTTGAATGGATTGCAAAACGCCAGCTGATAATTTATCACCTTCTTCACGTGAAAATATTTTCACATCAACCACCTTTCCGTGTTCCCCATGTTCTAAGTATAAGGATGAATCACGCACATCTTTTGCCTTATCACCAAAAATAGCTCTTAATAATTTCTCTTCTGCTGACAAGGTTGTCTCACCTTTTGGTGTAATTTTTCCAACCAAAATATCTCCACTGGACACCTCAGCGCCAATACGAATTATCCCTTCATCATCCAGATTTTTTAATTTTTCTTCACTGATATTTGGAATATCATTAGTAACAACTTCGGGGCCCAACTTAGTATCACGGACATCAATTGTATAATTTTCAATATGAATAGAGGAATAAACATCATCTTTAACTAAGCGCTCAGAAATAATAATCGCGTCTTCATAATTAAAGCCTTCCCAAGTCATAAAGGCGGCAAGAATATTTCGTCCTAAAGATAATTCTCCATCAGCAATAGCTGGACCATCTGAAATAATCTGCCCTTTCTTTACCTTCTCTCCCAATTCAACGGTTGGATGCTGATTAATACAAGTTGAGGAGTTAGAACGTAAAAATTTATTCAAATTATAAGTAATAATTTCACCTTTTTTGGTGGTTAATTCAATTTTGCCTGCTTCAACTTTTGTGATTTGACCATCTTCATCGGCAATCACCACATGTCCACTATCTAGCGCGGCTCTTGCCTCTACACCAGTTCCTACTATTGGCGATTCATTTATCACCAAAGGAACCGCTTGACGTTGCATGTTTGTTCCCATAAGAGACCTTTGTCCATCATTGTGTTCCATGAAAGGAACTAAAGAGGTAGCAATTGAAATGATTTGGTTAGCAGCAACGCCAACAAAATCAATTTCAGAAACATCAGCCATGTCCGGCTCACCTTTTATCCTTGCTTCATGCTTTGAAACTAAAAAGTAGCCGTTATCATCTGTTGGGATAGTTGAGTCAACGGTAACATATTTTTCTTCTTCAGAAGCATCAAGATAAACAAGCTCATCGGTAATTCGATAACCTTTTTTATCTTTAACAACTCGACGATAAGGGGTTTCTAAAAAACCGTAGCTATTTAATCTAGTATAACTGGCTAAGTGACCAACTAAACCGATATTAGGCCCTTCAGGTGTCGCAATCGGACAAATACGGCCATAGTGAGTTGAGTGTACATCACGCACATCAAAACCAGCTCTTTCACGAGTTAGACCACCTGGGCCCATAGCACTTAAACGACGCTTATGCTCCAATTCTGCCAATGGGTTAGTTTGATCCATAAATTGTGATAATTGCGAAGACATGAAAAATTCGCGCACTACCCCAATTACTGGCCGAGCATTTATTAACTTGGATGGATTTAGACTACTAATATCAGAGGTTGACATCCTATCTTTAATAATTCTTTCCATTCTTGCTAAACCAACTCTGTACCTATTTTGAATCAATCCACCAATTGCTCTAACACGACGATTACCAAGGTGATCAATATCATCTTCTGGCTCCTTGGTGATATTTAATCTGATAATTTCTTTTATAATTAAAACCAAATCTTCCTTGCGTAAAATACGATACTCCTTCTTATTTGTAGGAAGGTCAAGATCAAAACGACGATTTAATTTATAACGACCAACTCGACCAAAATCATAACGATCAAAACGGAAAAACATTGAATGAATAAGCTGTCGCGCATTTTCAACTGAAGCTAAATCACCTGGACGAATTCGGCGATATATTTCCTGCAAGCCCTCAGCTTCGTTTTTAGCCAAATCCTTTTCAATGGTAGCTGCGATAAAAGTAGGTTCATCATCTGTTTTTACTAAATCAACGTCCTTAAATAATTTTATTAGCTCTTCATCAGTTTCATAACCAAACGCACGAAGAAGAGAGGTTACCGCCACTTTTCTTTTACGATCTATCCTGACCCACAACACCTTATTAATATCACTTTCAATTTCTAACCAGGCGCCACGATTTGGAATAACTTTAGCGCCATAGCATTTCTTTCCTTTTATATAATCAGCGGTAAACATTACTCCCGCCGATCTAATCAACTGAGAGACAACTACTCTTTCAATACCATTAATAATAAAGGTTCCGTTTCTCGTCATTAAGGGGAAGTCACCTAAAAAAACTTCCTGGGTTACCGCCTTTTTAGTTTTTTTGTTTAAAAGCCTAGTTTTAACACGCAAAGGTGCTTCATAGGTAATATTTTTTTCACGACTTTCTGTTTCTGAAAATTTAGGTTCGTCTAAATAATAATCCTCAAAATATAATTCTAAATCACGGCCGATAAAATCAACTACGGGATTTATTTCATCAAATAACTCAGCCAAACCTTCTTTTAGAAACCAATTGTAAGAATCTTTTTGAATTTCAATTAGGTCAGGCATCGGCACAGCGGCCCTAACCTCTGAGAATGATTTACGTTTAGACATAAAAAATATATAGAGTAGTTTTTAAATTTTAATAAAAAACGGCACAAAAAGGAGCCAATACGTATAAAGATTAATTTTTAACAAAAAAATCTCAATCCCAAATTGGCTTGAGTTTTGAAAAATATTAAATTAACTCGTTTTTTTATAAATCACTTTTTTAAATGAAAAAAGTGTAAGCGTACATTTATAATATGACATTAATTATATTTTGTCAACACACAGTTTGTCCACAATCGCTCGTTTTAATTCCACCCTATCATCCCAAGGGACTTTTTGACTATTTTTCACACACATAAATTGCTCTGCCCCCTTGCCGGTAACTAAAACCATATCATCTTTTTCTGCTAAAATTACAGCTTTTCTAAGTGCTTCTTTTCTATCTAATATTAAAAACAAATTTTTTTCTTTTTCTTTTCCCCCCGCTTCTGCCCCGCTAGCTACTTGCTTTATAATTTCTAACGGATCTTCATCATAAGGGTCTTCATTGGTGATAACTACCAAATCTGCCATTTGTGCCGCTAATTTTCCCATAACTGGCCGCTTAGCTTTATCTCGACCACCGCCGGTAGCACCAAGAACATGGATTAATTTGTTATAAGGGAAAAGTTTAATTGTGCTATATAGGTTCTCAAGAGCCTTAGGCTCAAATGAATAATCAACCATCGCCTTGAAATCTTGACCAGCTTCAATTAGCTCCATTTTGCCAGCCAATGACTTTACACTTTTTAGCCCCTGTATAATTTTATCCCTTGGGATTAAATAAGAAGCTCCAAGAGCAAAAGCGGCAATAACATTTTTTGCATTAAAGTCCCCCAGTAAACTTAACTCTAACATTGAATCCTCAATCTCTATTTGCAATCCTGAAGCGGAGACCTGCTTAAGCTCACCTTTAATCGTCACAATATTTTTAACCAACGATTCGCTATTTAAAGTTTCTATTAACCGCCTTTCATCAAACTTAGGATCAAGAGAGTAGATAATTTTTGCCTCACTCCAAAAATTAAGAAAATATGATGCTTGTTTATCGTCACCGTTTACAATAATGGTTTTTTTAACACGGGTATAATCTATTTTCTTCAAGCCATTCTTAACATGGCAAACCCTTAATTTATCATCAACATATTTATTACTAAAACGATGCAAGTGAGAAAAAAGCTCTCCCTTAGCCTCTTTGTATTTTTTAAAACTACCGTGCGACTCAATATGCTCTGGATAAAGATTGGTAAATATCACGGTGTCATAATTTATAAAACGATGACGAAATTGTTTTATGCCCTCAGAAGTTGTTTCAACAATTGCAAATAAACATCTATTGACCACCATCTGTTTTAACATTTTTTGAATAAAGAAGCGTCCTGGCATGGTCATTTTTTTATCATTTAGCCATTCTTTTTCCCCATCAGAAAAAATCGCAGTTGATGTTAATCCCGCTTTATAGCCTGCCTCATTTAACATCTTATATATCAAGTAAGAAGTTGAGGTTTTTCCAGCAGTACCAGTTACTCCAATTATAATTAAATTGCGACTAGGAAAACGATGATAAATAGCTGCGATTAAACTCAAAACAAAATGATAACTCGGAGAGAGTAAACGAAAAACCTTACGTGGAATTAATTTTTTAATTTTCGTTATCATAAATAAACTAAATTTATTTTTTTATACCCACTAAGCTACCGAGAAAAAAACATCTCATCATCCTCATCCAGAGGACTAACTTTTTCGCTTTCTCCCTTTTCCTTTTTTTCTTGTTTTTCATCTTCTTCCACACCTTCTCTAATATCTTCTAAAATTTCATTCTCATCTTCAATCGCATCCTCAGCTTCATCAGGACTTAGTTCTCGCAAAATCGATTCAGCTCCATTTTCTTCTTCTGACTCTTCTCCCTCTGCTTCGTCATTACTAAAATCTAAAGTTCCGTCATCGCCTTCGTCAGTTAAGTAGCTATCAGGCGCTTCTGTCTGTTCTCTGTTGTGTAAAGGCGTGGCACTAATTCCGCCCTGGGCCTCATAATCATCACGGCTTATTAAAACTTCCCTTGGCTTAGAGCCATTGGCAGGACCGATAATTCCCGAGTCTTCAAGCATGTCTAAAATTTTGGCTGCTCGTCCATAACCAATAGAAAGACGACGTTGTAACATTGAAGTTGAAGCTTTTCCCGCTTTTACAATAATATCTTTAGCTTCTAAAAATAACTCATCTTCATCGCCATGATTACCATCTAAGCCAACGCCAGCCACACCAGCCACTTTTTGTCTATCAGTTACTCCCTCTAAATATTCCGCCTCACCACTTTTCTCTTTGATGTAGTTAACAACATCATTAATTTCATCATCACTTAGATAAGCGCCCTGAATTCTTTTCGGCTTAGCTAGTTCAGCAGTTGAAAACAACATATCGCCTTGTCCTAGAAGTTTTTCTGCTCCAGATGAATCTAAAATTGTCTTTGAATCAACTAAAGAGGCAACCGAGAAAGCAATACGAGTAGGTATATTAGCCTTAATTAAACCAGTGATAACATCAACACTTGGACGCTGTGTTGCTAAGATTAAATGAATACCAATTGCACGAGACATTTGTGCCAAACGAATAATAGCCGCTTCCATTTCTTTTCCAGCCGTCATCATAAAATCAGCTAATTCATCAATAACAAAAACAATAAAAGGCAATTTTTCCTTAGCAGTCTGGTTATAACTTTGAATATTCTTTTTTCCCGCTTTGTTTAAAATATCATAACGCCTGTCCATTTCATTAAGGCACCACTTTAATGAATTAATTGTTTTGGAAACCTCGGTTATAACTGGTGTTAATAGATGAGGAATACCGTTATAGGTTGGTAGCTCAACTCGTTTCGGGTCAACCATGATAAAGCGTAAATCATCAGGATTGTTTTGATAAAGCAAACTAATTATAATTGCATTTAAACAAACTGACTTACCGGAATTTGTTGCCCCCGCTACCAATAAGTGTGGCATTCTAGTTAAATCATAAAGCCAAGAAGTTCCAGCCACATCCTTACCTAAAACAATATGTAAATTATTCTTTCTATTTTTAAAGGCCGTATCTTCTAAAATTTCTCGCAAGCCAACAATCGCTTTAGCTCGATTGGGCACCTCAACACCTACTAAAGATTTACCCGGAATAGGCGCCTCAATTCGGATTGGATGTGCCGCTAAGGCTAAGGACAAGTCATTACTTAAAGTTGTGATTCTTGATAACTTCACTCCTTCTGCTGGCCTAAATGTATACTGCGTCACTGTTGGACCAACCTTTGTTTCCCCCATTTCTATTTCTATTCCAAATTTATTTAAAGTACTTTTAATCTTTTGTCCATTTAACTCTGTATCACCACCAATTGCTTTAGAAAGCTTATTATTTAAAAGCTCTATTGGTAAATCAATTTTAATAGATCGCTTAGGCCAAGTTAATTTTTCTTGAACAGTTTTCTGATTAGCCTTGACTCTAGCAGGAACTATTTCATCGCTCTCCTCTTTTTCTGCTAAATTCTCATCTAATTCTTTCCTTTGCCAAGAATCAATTACATCTTCCCGGGCATTTGCTACTAATTCACTTACATTTTCATTTTCCTCTTCATCTGAACTAGAAAATAATTCGCGGAAAAAAAGTCCAAAGGGGCGAATAAATTTAGCCAAAAAACTTTCTTTTCCAATTAAACGGCTTAAAGAGGTGTTAAAAGTTAATATTAAAGAAACTAATAAAAAGGCTAGCAGTACCCAAGCGCCTCCCCAAAAACCAAAGATATAAAATAATCCGCGACTTAAATAATAACCAATATAACCCCCACCCTGACCTGTCTGCGCTAACTCTAACCATTTCAAATCAGAATAAAAGAAATGAAAGGCTGTCTGATAGGTGATAAACAATAAAAATAATCCCAAGTAATTATTAAAACGCAGATCATTTTTTTCCCCTCTAATTAATAAATAAGTCCAATAAAGAAGAATGCCTGGCACCAACCATCTGCCATAACCAAAAATTAAAGCTAACCATTTTTCTAAAAATTCACCAAAATTACCCGATAAATCAAACAAGCCCAATAAACTAACAAGCCCTAGTGTTAATAAAATGATAATTGTTAGACTTCGACGAGCTTTTTCGTTCAATTTAAAATCTGGCAAAACTAGGTAATCATTATTTTTTCTTTTTTTTCTTCGTCCCATATTCTTAAATTATTATCTTATATTATAACACAGCCACGCTCTTTATGGCAGCTTGCAAAAATTTAATCTCTTGTTTTTTAATTTCTACTTTCAATTTTTTAAATTCTTTTTGATAATAGTTTTTTTTAGAATAAACTATCTTTGTTTTTTTCAATAATTCTTTACTCTTTAATTTATCAAGATCAACCACCAACTCTTTATGTTTAATATACTCAGCAAAACCGTAATTTCTAATATCATAAGCAACACTAATTTCGGGAGTAAGGGCGCCAACCGACAAAACACCAACATGCAACATCATGCCAACTATCAAGTCCATTTTGCCATACACATATTTTTGCTCACATGGCGGCAAATCAACTTTCTTAATATTTTTTATTCCTAATTTTTTATATATTTTTTCCTCTCCAGGGTGATGTTTAAGATAATATATTTCCGCCTTAAAATTATCTTGCCAGTAGGCAGCAACCTCCTTATAGGCTAAGAGAATATCATCTCGCCAAAGGCCAAAACCTAACCAGCCGGAATAATTTAAATTAAGCCCTAAACGAATTTTTTTATTTTTAAGTTTTAACTTATTAAGCAACTCTTCATTTGGTTTTTTTTCAGTTAATAATAGGGCGGGGTCACCAATAACTTCTAACTTACTTTCTCTTATTCCATTAGCTTGTAAAAAACGCTTAGTATTTATATCTCTTACGCCAATCTTTTGAGCTTGCTTGGCTAAAAATACAACACTTGAAATATTAGCTTCTGGCCATTTTTTAGCACCGACCTCTTTAATGTACCCTAGGCCAAATAAAAAAATAGGAATTAAAATAGCCTTAATTGCCTTTATATCAAAAGGCAAAAAATAAGAATAAAAAATTCCTCCGCCACCAACAATGACCAAATCACAGGAATTTATTTTGTTTAGATTAGAAGCTGAATATGTTTTTAAAACCTCAACCGGAAAATCTTTAATCT
>Ga0265294_10003947_pt1 | contig 18700 bp, 28 predicted proteins | sample MunlanPumphouse3_FD_192504 | JGI IMG/M metagenome (GOLD analysis project Ga0265294, IMG submission 192504) | Groundwater microbial communities from a municipal landfill in Southern Ontario, Canada - Pumphouse #3 | ecosystem: Environmental > Aquatic > Deep subsurface > Groundwater | place...
TATGATCGCTGGTATTTGGCTGGCGATTGAACGTGGCCCGGATCGGCTGTCCGATACCGAAGTCTGGCTCTGGCTATATGGAGTGATATTCGGGATAGGATTGGGCGCGTTGGTAGCCTGGCGGTGGTGTTGATGCCCCGGATTCCCGGAACCAACCTGGGCATCCTAGGCTCCATGCGGCACATCGACGACTGGGATCAATTCGAGCGCAACAAAGCCGCCGTTGCACTCTGGTATTGGCAAGCGCAGAGCGGGGCATATCCGGCGCTAGAGGGGGTGATGCCGTGAGCCAGGACTACTGGGAGGCTGCCGCCTCCTTTCTTCTTTCTGAGAGGGCGAGGCACCTAAAGGACATCCAGGATATAGATCTGAAGCTCACCTTAATAACCCGATGCCGAGGAGTAGACGTCGCCCGGCTGCATGAAGCCGATTTCTTGAACGAGGAGGCAATCATAGGATGACGCAAGAGGACGTCCTGGATCTTCTCAGAGAATGGGGCTATTTGACGGTCGAAGAATTGGCCTATCTGATGGGCTGCCATAAATCGAATGCAAGCCGCATGTGCCGCCAGCTTCGGGCCTATGGCTTGATTGGCTTCTTCGAGGAGAGAATATCAACAATGGCCCGCCACGTCTACTTTCTGAGGTGATCCAGTGAGCCAACAGGACGCAGTAGAGGCACTGAAAGAAGGTGATTTATCCTGGACGGATCTCCTGGATCGGCTCAAATCGACGTTCGGTCTTGCCGATTCGACTGCCAGGAAAAACATCACCGATGCACTCAAGCAGGATCGTATAATCCAGTATAAGGCCCCCCACAACGATTCCAAGAAGAAATACATGTATTCGGTGATGGTGGAGGGGCGCTGAATGGGGCAAAAAGAGGTTGAGGACTTCTTGAGGGATAACGGCCCGGCGTCGGCGACGATGATTAGCGCCGCTACTGGCTGGAAGCTCAGCACCGTCAGATCAAACATCCGCCATCTGAAGAAATGGGGGGCTATCCGGCAAGTGGCGGTCGGCGTCCACCCGATGGGCGGTACAAAGACAATTCCAGTGTGGGGCATATCCGAACCGAAAGTTATTTAGGACGAACCCAGGGCTAATCCCCGCCTTTTCAAAGGCGGGATACAGCCCGTACCTGCCGATGAGTATATATACAGATGGTGACCATATGTATCTCTCAGGATGGCTAAACAAGAGCATTGGGTAAGTGCAAGAGGATGCGTCTATAACGTGTATTACCATTTCGTATGGTCAACAAAGTACCGAAGGAAAGTCCTCGTAGGATCGATAGCCGAAGATCTTCATTGGTTGCACGAATTGATCGCAGAACAGAAGGACATTACATTGATCAATCAAGAAATCATGCCTGACCATGTACATCTCTTTGTAACAGCTCATCCTATATTTGCTCCTGCGAATATTGTCAAGATCTTCAAAGGTATTGCGGCGAAGAAGCTCTTTGAAAAGCATCCTGAACTACGGAAACAGCTTTGGAATGGGCATCTTTGGAATCCATCATACTATGTTGGGACTTGTGGTGATGCAACAAAAGATGTCATTGAACGCTATGTAGAGATGCAAAAGGTGAAGTGATTTGTTGAAGGTGTTTCGGTATAGGATGTATCCTACAAAGTCTCAGAGGTCCAAGATGGATGATACCTTGGAGCTTTGCAGATGGACCTATAACGAAACACTGGCAACTCGAAAGAACGTCTATGAACAAGAAGGCAAATCAGTTTCTTACTACGATACCAAGAAATTCCTGCCTCAGTGGAAGTATGAGAAACCAGAGCTGAAAGACGTCCACTCCCAGGTATTACAAGAGGTAGTGAAGAGAGTTGATCTAGCGTACCAAGCTTTTTTCCGAAGGGTCAAAGCAGGAGAGGCCCCGGGGTATCCCAGGTTTAAGGGCTATGGTCGGTATGATAGCTTCACCTACACTCAATCAGGGTTTTCCTTGAAATCCGGGAAGCTTTGGCTTTCCAAGATCGGTGATATCAAGATCAAGCTCCACCGACCCATCGAAGGCAAGATCAAGAGGCTTAACATCAGGAGAATGCCAACAGGAAAATGGTTTGTATCCTTCCTGGTCGAAGTTGAACCAGATGAACCTCTTCCAAAAACTGGATTATCAATAGGTGTTGACGTTGGCTTGAAGAGTTTTATTACTCTCTCAAACGGCGATCACATAGATAATCCAAGGTTCTTTGTTCATGAAGAACAGGCTCTGGCAAAGGCTCAGAGAAAGCTATCTGAGGCAGACAAAGGAACGCCTGAAAGAGCTAGAGCCTTGAAGGTTGTTCATCGCGTTCACGAAAGGATTACCAACCGGAAGAATGACTTTATTCAAAAGCTATCCCTGAAACTTGTAGAGTCATACGACCTGATCGTCTTTGAAGATCTGAACATCAAAGGCATGGTCAAGAATCATTGTCTTGCAAAGCATATAGCGGATGCCGCATGGAACAAGCTGATAACTACCACGTCTTACAAGGCAGAATGGGCCGGTAAACGCGTTGAACTGGTGAATCCTTCAAATACATCCCAAATATGCTCTGGCTGCGGCCAGCTGGTTCAAAAAGATCTATCCGAGAGAGTACACAGATGTCCTTTCTGTGGTCTGACTCTGGATAGAGATCATAATGCAGCCATAAACATTCTCAGACTGGGGCTACAGTCTGTGGTGAGAGCCTAGATGCCCTCGACTTCAGTCGAGGGAGTAGTCACGTACCGGACATAGGATGATCTTGAAATTGCTCTGAAGGAATGTAGGACCATGTCCGATCTTACGAATGAAGTGAAACGTGTTATCGGGAAGTATGGTAAGAACGTGCAGTTCTGATGATGTGATGTGGATGTCTTATGAGACTGGGAAGGTGGAACCTGGAGATATAGTGACTAGGAGATGTACAGTTATGGACCCGTTGCAGTTTGAGGCATTTTCTCGTCCGGAAGGAAAGTCGGAGTCGGAGTACGGATTTTCGGACTAGTGTCGATGGTGCCATGGTGTTTAAAAAAAAGATAACCTTGACCAAGCAAGGGGGGAAGGGGAAAAATGATGGGAGCCGAGAGCCGCTCCTCGGTTCTCCGGGAGCGGTCGAGGAGTATAAAAGGATGTCGGTGAGGAACAACGATGTTGCAATCCGAACTGCGATCCGAACTTTACGTTGTATGCTATTTTGATGAATGAATTTAATGTAGTGAGGGGACCGGAATTTCCGGGACCTGAAAATGAATTTCCGGGACCTGAAAGGGGGGTGTCCCTCCGGTGAGTGTTTTAAACTCTATTACAAGCGGATCGTTGCAAGCTGAGATGGCTCGTAGGCATTTGTTGGAGTTTACAACGTATACCTTTCCAGGGTATATGGTGAACTGGCACCATAGGGTGATGTGTGAGTATTTGGAGAGGTGGGTTGCTGGGGATATTACGAGATTGATGATTTTTATGCCACCCAGGTCTGGTAAAAAGCTTGGAGATTCTACACCAATTTTGACCACAAGTGGATGGAAAACGCATGGTGAGTTGAAAGTTGGTGATGAGGTTTTTACAGAATGTGGTAAACCTGTTCCTGTTGTTGGAATTTTCAATGATGATGTAGATGAGCCAACTGATATGATGGTAACGTTCTCGGACGGTTCTAAGATTAGGGCTCATGGTGATCATGAATGGGTTGTGTGTGATCGGGGATCTGGTAAGTGGAAGGTCATGGAAACCCGAGAACTGGCAAAGAAGGGACTGAGATACGTAGAGAGTCCGAAGACCGGAAAGGTGAGAAGACGGTATAGTGTGCCTAACATATCGGCGTTGGAATTCGGAGAGAAGGAGTTGCCAGTACATCCTTATTTCTTGGGAGCATGGTTAGGAGATGGACAATTTACATCCCCCAAGATCTGTTATGCTGAGAAGAACTCCGGGGTTATCGAGAGATGTATTGAGGTATGTAGGTCGGAGTTGGGACATAAGTGGATACATCCAACGACCGGGGTTCATTATCAGTACTTCAAGGGGATGTCAGGGACTCTTCGGAGGATGGGGGTGATGGGGAAGACTGGCTCTTTAAAGCATATCCCGGATTTATATAAGTACTCGTCTATAGAACAGAGACTGGAGTTGCTGGCAGGACTTATTGACACTGATGGATGTGTTGATGGAAAGTCTGGTAGGGTGACATTCTCGAATTGTAACAAGAGGCTGATCGATGATGTAATGGAGGTTGCAACGTCCCTTGGATTTAGACCGTATGTTGCGAATGAATGTGATCCGACAGTGTCAACATCGGGAATCAATGGTAGACAGGTGGTCTATGTTGTTGGGTTCAACCCGACTATGCAGATACCGACGGTACTTCCTCAGAAGAAGATTACCCGGTTGATTAAACAGAGGATGGTATTCGTTGATTCTATTGAGGATTGTGAACCGGAGCCGGGGAAGTGTATTCAGGTGGGTGTGCCTGTTGATGATACTGGGGGGTCCTTCTCCGGAAGTGGAATTCCCGGAGTATATTTGGCAGGGAGGGACCTTATCCCGACCCACAACAGTGAGCTGGTTTCGAGGAGGTTACCGCCTTGGATATTTGGGAAAAATCCGGATGCGAGTATTATTACTGCTAGTTATAATATGGACCTAGCAAGGCGGATGAATCGGGATGTACAGCGTATTATTGATGATGAAAAATATAGGGAAGTTTTTCCGGAAGTCTCATTGAACAATAAGAATGTGGCAACCGATAGGCGGGGAAGCTATTTGCGGAATGCTGACATATTTGAGATCGTGGGTCGGCATGGTGTGTACAAGACTGCGGGCATCGGAACGGGGATCACGGGCATGGGTGGAGACTACCTGATCATCGATGATCCGGTGAAGGACAGAGAGACCGCTGAGTCCAAGGCATTCCAGGAGAAGACGTGGGACTGGTACACGTCCACATTTTATACCAGGAGGATGACCGACGAGAGTAGGATACTTCTTACGTTGACAAGGTGGACGAGCAAAGATCTGGCTGGGAAGTTGCTGGCGCTGGCTGAGGAGAACGATGACGCCGATCAGTGGCATGTGGTCAGTTTCCCGATGATTGCAACAGATCGACTTGCAGCCGATGATCCACGAAAACCCGGTGATCCTCTTTGGTCCGAGAGATTTAGCATGGAGAGTCTTACGGCTACCAGGGCAACGATGGGATCATATGACTGGGCGGCTCTGATGCAGCAAGACCCGGTTGCGTCGGCGGGGACGGTATTCGAGCGGGGATGGTTCCAGTATTATAATGATGACCCCCACGAGCTGGTTAAGGAGATGGAGGAGGTCATCCAGGTCTGGGATTTAGCCGTGAAGGAGAAGCGGGATTATAACGTAGGTCAGGTATGGGGTAGGCGAGGGATTGATAAGTACCTGCTTGGGCAGTATCGAGCCCAAGGGGACTTCGCTGAGACCCTCCACTCTTTTAAGGAATTTTGTGTGTTATGGACAGAGGCACGTAAAAAACTTGTGGAAGATAAGGCTAACGGACCCGCCATAATGTCAGCCCTCAGGAATGAGATCTCCGGAATAGTGCCCGTGCCCCCAGGCGGCAAGTCGAAGGAGATCCGAGCTATGGCAGCGTCACCCGATGTCGAATCTAAGCACGTGTGGATACCCAACCCCGGACCCCACAGGAATAGATGGGTCGATGACTGGCTGAAGGAAGTGTGTGACTTCCCCAACGGTGACTACGATGATGTCGTTGATGCATTTGTATATGCGATCAACTATTTTACTAAACCACGTACTATCACCCCTCCGAGGATGACAGCACTTAAGCCGGTCGTTCTCCAGAGCCCGGATCTTGTCAGGATTGTTGCGGGGCGGGGGGATCGCGTGAGACGGAGTAATGGCAGGACAGGCAGATCGTTATCGGTGAAGCCTCCCTGGTAAGCTTTCCGGGGAAGGTGTTTCCCCTGGACCCCTCCTGATAACTCCCTGGTAAGCTTTCCGGGGAATACTCCCTCCGATTCATATTTAAACTTTTCGCAACGCCTATATAGATGGAGATGATCCTAGTATTTAGGTGCTGCGAAACATTCTTATATGGGTTTTCTTCTCCGGGTATATAGATGTACCCACATGTATATAGAGAGCATCCGAATCAAGTACGATTGTTTTAAAGCGTGGTTTGGTTGTATTGCTAATCAAGCAAGATTGTTTTAATGTATGGTTTGGTTGTATTGCTAATCAAGTGTGTTTGTTTTGAGTTGTAGTTTGGTTGCGTTGGATATTGTCGGGAGGAACTCTATTAATATATTTCACCGAGCCATAATAAACGGCATTTTTTAGGAAGTTCCGTCTTTATATACCCCCCCACTTCTCATATTCCTATAACGTATGAGAACGGAGAAATTTTCAATTACTTCATAATCACTCCGAAATCGATGCTGATTAGATAGCAGCGGATACAATTCCCATCACAAAATCGCTTTCATCAAAGTTCTCAATCCACAACGTATACCCAATTTGTAGCTGGTTTGCAATTTCTCAAAACCAGGAGATGGACCCCCCTTTTAACTACTTATCCCTTTATTACTTAAAAGAAAAAAGAATATATATATTATATAGAGAGTACGCCTCGTTTGAATTCGGTGAAGATCCAGGTAGATCTGGGGTGAAGTGTTACCGCGTGTTACTCTACGTTTGTATAGTAACACCAGAAATAAAGTCGCTTGGAAATATCGTTAGCAGCAAGCCACGGGCGTCATTAGTTATATATTTCGAATGAACAAAGAATGCATAATTACTGAAGGTAGTTTCGACACGGATGATCTGATGCGATCCTGTGATGTCCGAGGATATCGCTATCAGTAGACGTACTTCTGATTTCGAATGGTTGTTCTAGGTTCCAGCTTCACAGAGGTCGAGGAGAGCAAGATCTATGGTGGCATTATTATAATTTACTGAATACGTCGTATTTTCACCGGGCGTCAAATGTGGATAGATATTCAGACTTGAGGCTGAAAGTCCGTCAGGATGGATCGTGGCGCGTTCTAGGGGCACTCTGTAGTAAAGCTGAGGGTCGGATGTTGGGAAGGTCTGGGAAATCGGGAGGGCAGTTCCCCGTAAGGTTTATATATAATGATCGGATACGAAGGTGGTGTCGCGTTGCTGATGCTCCTCCGGGTCGTGAATTCGGAGGGTCCAGGGGGTAGTCCTCCGGGGGCGTGGCGGAGGTATTGAAATGAAAAAGATACTTGCACTTCTGTTGGTGGCTTGCATCGCCCTGGTGGGCATGGCTGGCGCAGCCAACTACATGTACGAGAAGGCTGATGTGAAGGGCGTCGGCTACAAGAACGTAGAGACCATCATCCAGACCCAGGCGGGTCTTGTTGGAAACAAGCTGGTAGAGAAGGAGTCTGGAAGCGGAAACGTTATCACTGAGAGGACCGAGATCGAGGTTCTGAGAGACCCCTTTAATAAGCCGTCTGATGGTACCGAGGAGTGTTGTGGGGATTACATCAACTTTACCAAGGAGGCTGAGTTCGAGTACATGCCTGTGAGCTACCAGACCGGCACCTATGACCAGAAGTGGATCGAGAAGCTCTGTGTCCAGAACTACAACATAGGAGCCGTGGTCGTCGAGATGTACACCCACGCCGAGCACCTCCAGAAGAACACCGAGGTCAAGACCAGAAAGGACTGCCAGGTCAATGGAGACTGTGGCAACTGCACTGGCGCTCTTGAGGCGAACTTCAACTCCAACGTCATCGGTGTCGCTCACATAGGATGGCTCTCCAAGGATACCACCACTAATTCCAAGGGCAGACATCCTGAATATGGTAGGAGTGTTGAAGATCTCACAGGTGTTTTCTCTATCGAGAAATTTATACAGTTGTGGGGTAATGAAACTTGCGGGGCAATTTCTGTGGACTGGCTCCCATGTTTATAGCGAAAATTTAGGGAGTTCCCCTGTTACTCTTTTTTTGTCGTTGACTGGCTGTTTCAACAAAGGACGTAGCGAATGCAGGGAGTGTTCAAAGAAGACATGGAAGGAACGTTATCATGCATCGAAGAACCACCATGAAGATCTGATCGGAAAGACATGCAGCTTATGTAATACATTCCTTCCTATAAAAGACTTCAATAAAAAGGCGGGTTCTGCAGATGGGTATCGAAATGAATGCAAGACGTGCATTAACAAGCGTAGACAGGAATGGAGGTACCGACGTGGTGACAACAAATCACCATCGAGAGACCATGCTTGGAACGTCTGGTTCGGTATCGAGATCGGTGAGGAGATTGCAAGCAGGTACTTCGATAACCCCACTCGGATGCCATACGGAAACCCTGGCTATGATCTGATCTGTAAGAACGGGTTCACAATCAATGTCAAGATGGCTATTCAGAGGGATGACAGGAGATGGACATACGCACTTTCATCCCGGTCGGGCGTTGGATGTGACTACTATATGCTGATTGCTATGAGTGATCGCGATACCTTAGAACCATTGCATGTCTGGTTGATTCCGTCAAATGCAGTTGTTGGAAGGAACCGGACGTGTGACAAGGGGTCACTTTCAGTATCACCGTCTACTCTCTCCAAACTTGCTGAGTACGAGAAACCCGTGGGTCATCTTCAGTGCTGTTGTCAGAGTGTCCGGGTGACGGCGTGATCGGAACCTTTAAATAAGGATGAGGTTATAAGCCACCTTCATGTCTACAAATGACCTGGAGGAGATCAAGAAACTCCATGGAGGTCTGTTTTTTTACCAGGGGTACGATAGTATCGGGGATGAGTCCGGGTATGAGGGCGAGGATCTGAATGCTGAGATCTGGGAGGTCGATCCTCATACTGTTGATGACTATGGAGGATTACTGGCAAGCTGTGATCAGGTCCGGGATGCAGAGCGGTTCATCAAGCTGTTGAACTCGATACCCGATCTAGTAAATGAGATCGAGGTCCTGAGGGGGGCTGGATCGTGCGACCAAAAGACCTGATGGTCGTGATCGTGATAGTCTCGATAGTTCTCGGCATCAAGATAACAGCGATGTACAACCCTGCCATTGGAATCATCACACTGATCGTTGCCTGCGTAATAATTGGCATTTTGATGTACTATGGTTATGATGATCCCCGGAAGAGGTTCCCATGGCAGAGATGAAAGACCGCCCCTATGAAGAGGTAGATTCCCTGGTACAGTTCTATATACGCATGTCCCTGGAGGGCAACCCGTTCGCTCTCGGGATTATAGCCGGGATGGTAGATGCTGGCAACCTGGAGCCACCAGACGACGTTATCAAGAAGATTCAGGCGAAGCTCGATGGGTTAGGTAAAGGTGAGAGGATGATCGGGGAATACGATGACTCGCCAGAAGGGAGGGAGAGGGTGAGGTAGCATGTTCAGGACGTGTATGTATCCAGTAACACCATGCCATGTTTTGGTGCTACCAGATCTCTACTTTTTTGCAGAGTTGGAATGAAACCGCTATGCGTCGGTATCGATAGCAGGCGACCCATGGTATTTTTATAAAAGTAAACTCCGACCCGCACCGTATAGGTGTACGCTACAGACCCTGCTTATTCTTATACAGTATGGAATAGACGAGTTAACAAAAGGGTACTTTGTGCATCTGCATAGAGTTTAGACTGCAAAGGTATATATGTCCATGCGAGCTATAGATAGTAGTATGACTGATGAGAAGCACGAGGATATGAAGGTCTGGCAACGGGGTGCGCGATCGATCCGCCTTTTCTTCGGGGCGAACGCGGCGATTCCATCCGAGCTAATGACTATCCCAGGCATCGGTAAAAAGACGGCGACGAAAATCTTGGAGGCGGTGAGGTGACATTTTTCCTCGGGTTGGCCGTGGCTGGAATCGGTATGTGGCTATCGGCCAAAAACGACCGCCGGTGTTCCCCCACTGAAATAACTATGTGGCTATACGGGATGGTGGTAGGGATAGGCATCGGCGTTATGATAATGTCGATGTGAAAATCGATGCGATATTTTTCGGCTCAGGGTGAAATTGAACTATCCAGATCGACCGGATAGTTCCCCCTCTCTTTTCGGTATCGACTCCACCAGGAGCCCTAGCATATTGAACGCGGCGGCATAGTGGATCACGGCGAAAGCGTAGCAGTGGCGGCGGTTCATCGATCATCGCCTCCTATGGCCGCCAGGTATGCGTTGGCGGCGGCGATGGCCTTCACGAAATCGCCTACCCTGATCACATTATCGGAAAATGCAAAGACGGGCTTGGAATCATCGAATTGATTTTCGAGCCACTCCCGGGGGATCAGTCCCGCGAACGGGCGCAGCGCCTCCTCCAGCTCGGCGATCCTCGCGTCCCTGGCGGCGATCGTTTCACGTTCCCACTGTATTGCGGACGTGAGTCTCGCTATCTCGGACACTAGGGCGATGATCTTTGCGGTTTCGGGTGTCGCCATTCCACCACACCAGTCAGTCATGTTCGGCCTCCTCGGTTATCCCGTCGGCCTTCAGCCCGTCAATGATGTATTCGCGGGCCACTTCGCTCATCGACTTGTCGTTATCCCTCGCTATCGTTCGGAGGGCGTCCCTCACTTTCGGGGGGAGCTTCACGGTCAATCCGTCGATTAGTCTTTCGGACATACTTTCTTATACGCTTGCTGTCTATATATATCTTACCGTCTTACCTACCGAAAGATTGAAATACTATCTAAGCCCTATAGGTACTTGCGGGGCGCGTCAGACCGTCCCGCCCCTTTACCCTCCCTTCAGCGGTCTGATGTTGATCCTCCGGATGCGATGTCCTCTATCTGTCTTCCTGATATGCCCGACCTTGAGCCCAGAATGTCTCATCTGATATGCAAACGATGCATTATCATCAATACCGTTGAGACTGTCTGCAGCTACGATGATCTCTCTGAGTACCCATACCATCTTCGAAATTAGCTCGTCCTTTTTCCTGATCTCGTATAAGTCATCCTCCTCCACCGAAAGACCGCGTTCCGCATATTCAGGACACCTTTGTTTACGCCGGTGTTCACATTCACTGCAGTAGACAGCTCCCTTAGTTATCGATCCGGATTCATCAACTCCATAGCATGCGATCACTACGTATATTGGCTTGAACCTCTCTCCTCCGATTACAAAAGTCTCGGACTTATGCTTGGTGGCAATATCTTCCATCAGCCCTTCCCTTCTTTATACATTTTATCTGGATGTCTATGATATTTAATTCCTCCAGGAGGTGTTGCTTTGTGCATCGTAGTCGTAACAGAGCCTCCTCTGTAGTATCGCACCTATCCACCATTCTCCGGAATCCGATCTCAGTTAGAGTTATCCATATCAACTTGTGTTCCTCCTTCCTTGAGAATCTCCCTACCACTTAGCAGGTCTGCGAAAATAGCATTGGTCTTCTCAAGCTCTGTAATCCTACTAGACATCCTTAATATATCCATAGCCTGTTCCCCAACTGTGAGCTTCTCATTCATCAGGTCCTCTTCGACCTTGTTTAACTCCTTTTGCATCTCATTCCTGGATGTCATGTAGCCGATGTAATGTCCATAACTAAGGATACGTAGTGTCTTGATCGAGATCGTAGGCATGTTGTGGACCAACTGATCCCACCAGTTCAACCATCTCCTGATTATCTTATTAGGATGTTCTCTTTTGGCTCTCTCCATCCACTCTGGTTTCTCCAGATCCTCCGGGGTGAGGTCATAATAACGTCTCCACTATTCCTGTTTCTCCTCGTACCGGCTCCTGACTATCTTCCGGGCTCGATCCCGAAACTTATCAGCATTCACCTTCGAAAGCGTCAAGTAAACTTGATTCTTCGACATGGGCTTGTCCCCATCCCAGAAGGTATATCCTGTTGTGTCCTCCATGTAAAATAGAGACTTGGCTGTCTCCTCGATGAGTGCCTTCCATAGCATGACACAACATGTCTTAGGACACGCTGCTCTTTCCTCTGGAGTCTTGTCTTTCAGGCATCTCCTCCGGGTATACTCCATTGCAGTCCGTCCCATCTATACATCCCCAGATGATTGAAGATCGCTTACTCCCGCCTAAAGACCGGAGTTTGCGCCCTGAATTTTTCTATCACCGGATGCTTGTATCACATTCTTGTATTTAAGTGTTTCTGTCAACACGGGTCTGTAGTTCAAGACAACCTATTTATAGAAGCATCCTATACTAAGATTGATGCAATTAAATTCTGCTCTGATTAATTCCGCTCTTGCTGCCAGGGATCTACAGGTAATGATACTTAGCTTGCCTCAATTACCTGAGACGTGGATGGCATACAACGTAGGTATCCCACCGACCTGTATCCGATTCCTAAAGAGTATAGGAATCATAGAGCAGGTGACCAGGTTGCCTGTTACTAGATATCATGAGAAGAAACGTTATCACGGTCATGAGTGGAGAGTTACTCGGTTGTGGTATGAGTGGGCATCTTATTTTCAATTGCTAAAGGGATTAGATCACACCATCCATCCTCTTCCCAGGAAGAAGAAGGTGAAGCGAAACCCTTATATACCCCTATAACATTAGTCTGGATGGTGTTGATGATGAAACGTAAGCTTGCAAGTGTCCAGAGGATAGTTGATATCAAGCCGGTGGAGAACGCTGATACCCTCGACGTTGCTACCGTTCTCGGGTGGCATGTAGTAACCGGACGTAACGAGTTCAAACCTGGAGACCTGGTGGTCTACTTCGAGATAGATAGTATCATCCCAGAGAGACCTGAATTCGAGTTCCTCAGGAAGAACTGCTATATTGACAAGAATGGATTCAGGGGATTCCGACTCCGGACGGTCAAACTTCGAGGTCAGGTTAGCCAGGGTCTCATAGCACCTCTCTCGATCCTTCCTGACAACGGGACCTACGTAGAGGGACAGGACGTTACCGAGATCCTCGATGTCGTGAAGTATGATCCTCCTCTTCCTGCAGAGCTTTCCGGACTTGCGTATGGTACCTTCCCGCCATTCATCCCAGAGACAGATGAGATGAGGATACAGGCGTTTCCTGGAGTCCTTCTCCGACATCATCAGAAGGAGTTTAGAGTTACCGAGAAACTCGATGGAACCAGTGTTACCTTCTTTATATATGATGGTAGATATGGAGGAGAACCCAGGTTTGGTGTCTGTTCCCGGAAGCTTGAGCTAAAACCAACCGAGACCAATACGTACTGGGTTGTTGCTCGGAAACTCGGTATTGAGGAAGCTCTGAAGCGGGCGGTCTGTCTGCACGATAGACGGTATGCTATCCAGGGAGAGATCATCGGACCCGGTATCCAGAAGAACAAATACGCATTGAAGGAGCATGATCTCCGGATATTCAGTGTATATAATATAGATGACCAGAAGTATTTAGGTCCGGGTGATATGCTGGATCTCATCAGCAAGATCGGGCTTGCTGATAAGTTAGTGCCTTACATCGGAACCATGAAATTGGATGGTAAAACCATTGATGACCTCGTTATTATGTCCAATGGTAGAAGTGTCCTTAACGACGTTCCACGTGAGGGTATTGTATTCCGTCCTCTCATCGAGTCAACAGACGTCGAACTCGGGCGTCTTAGTTTCAAGGTCATCAGTCCGGTGTTCCTGTCGAAATATAAGGAGTGATAACATGACAAAAGTAATATGGACAAAAGCAGAACCACCAACTAACAAGGATAAAGCAGCTGCGTACTGGGAGGGGATTCTAACCCCTGGCACCATTGTAATGACCAAGGACAACCAAGTCTGTCTCATTGGTGATGTTAATGAATACCTCGGAGCGTGTGATGACTGTATGAAGTTCACTCACGATGATATTGTACAGTATACCAACGATCTCGTTGTTATCATGACAGAGATAAAAGAACGTCTCCGCAGAGGTAACTATAATGTCGTTGTTACCCTGGGGGTAAGGTAGTGGTCTTCGAGTACGAAGACGGAACTCCGATAACTCCTGGTGACATCGTACAGTGGACATCGTCTGGACCTGGGGAGAGTCATGAGAGAAAACACACGATGTCCGTTCAATAACTTTGCTTGGTGTATACGAGAAACCTGTCAGATCTGGTGGAAATGCAAGGACCCGAGAGAAAATAGACGAAAGATAGAAGGAGACACGCCGTAGGTATCCCCTACGGCACATCCCGTCTTGCTATCGGTGCTACATTATCGGACTCCAGGGAAATGTGTGCACGTTCCAGTATCTTCCCGGAGAAAACCACGCCGTCACCAAATGTGACAGATGTCACTCTAACCGACTTCCGGAGACTGAGGAACTTCTCCGCCTCTGGTTCGGTCATTCTCATTACGGCGATCCCGGCTGCTCCGTTTTGTATATCTTTGTTCACTTCATCACCTCACATCAACATAATCAATATCATAGTATTTAACTACAGATATGATGCATATTAACATTATTTTTACGCTACTCGTATCCTGACTGTAAAGGATCGGGGAGCGACATGTCGCGAATTAACTTTTCATATCAGGATTATCTTAAAGGTGTAAATACCAAGGAACCCGTCGTCAAGACGAACGTTGCAATGAAGGGGGGTTCCAAGACATTGACCCGTGGGGATACAAGAGCCAAGATGACAAAGGTGTCCGGACCTGTTGGTACTGCATTTCCCAACGTTAACACTAATCTGGCGTATCGTAAGTACGGAATCAGAGAGCTTGAGGAGACAGCCAGAATTCCACCGGTAGCCAGGTCTATCATGCAACTGAAGCTCACCTGCTTCAAGTACTTCACGTTTGTTATCGTGCCTCCATACGGCGAGGATAAAGTCCCTGATGACGTCCGGGAAAAACTCGAACCAAAGATGGAGAGGCTCAACCGGACCATCAACACAACCAACCTCTGTAAGATTGCCATACAGGAACTCCTCACGTATGGCAATGCCATATTCGAGATTGTATGGGATAAAGATGATGATGGATGGGTCGTTCCAGTCGGAGTACAATGGCTTCCTGCATCTTCATTTGCCAATGCTCCTCCTCAGGTGTCAGGAAACACCACTCGATATGTAACAGGACAGCTCCTGAGGGGCATAGTCCTCGATCGTGAAGACAACTCATATCACTATTATCAAACACAAGATGCATATTCCGGTACCCCGGTAGAGATTCCTAACGAGAATGTCATCCACATCAGGGACTGGAACTCTCCATATGTCGATGGTGAACCCTACCTGGCAGGTATTGTTCATACTGTATCCCAGCTTGAGTTTGTTCGCAAGCGGATGATGCAAGCAGTGTCTCGATGTGGTACCCCCACGATGAAGGTCAGTGTTGGTGTTCCCAACGAATACCTACAAGCAGACATCGAGGCGGGAGGAGCCGGGATTACCAGTGCGATACCCGGCGAAAGTAATGCATCCTTATCAGATGCCATGTTCACCCAACTATGGGATATAGCCCGTGTTGTTGGTGAGAGTCAGTCCTCCGATGTCGCAGTCGTTGTCCCTAAAGGTGTCGATGTAGACTGGCAACGACCCGCCGTGCCTATCAACATAACCGAGTACGATCAATACCTCATCAGAGAAGCAGTCAACCATATATTCCCCCGAGATGCTCTGGAGGTATTCACATCCTCGATTACAACAACCACAACCCCCCTTTTAGAGCTGCTCAAGATCCTGGTGGAAGGCTGGCAACAGGTCTGTGCAATCGAGTTCGAAGATGAGCTGTGGACCAAGTTCGTAGTTGTTAACGGTTTCAAGGATTACCGAGTTGAGCTTGAGTGGGCTCCCCCGATCCCCGAAGACAAGGCTCAAACTGACCGTGACTGGCTGGATAAGTTCAACAACCACGTCATCACCCTGGATGAATACCGAGAAGCAGTCGGTCTACCTCCCATTAACGACGACGAGAACCGCAAGACCATCTACGATCGCAAGACCATCTATGAGGAGCTTCTCAAGTTCCGGGCACCCCAGGTTCTCCAACAGGAGATGCAACAACAGGGTATGGGTGGTGGTATGCCTGGAATGCCTGGAATGCCTGGAATGGAGGAAGGCGAAGCTGGAGGCATGGAAGGTCTCGAAGGTATGTTCGGTGGAGCCGGTGGAGCCGGTGACGTGGATGAATCTGAAGGAGAGATGGAAAGTGAAGTATCCCCATATGATTACTCTGAGGAAGAGTTACCCACTGAGTTCGAGGGTGAGGTAGAAGAAGAGGAAGAGTTACCCACTGAGTTCGAGGGTGAATTTGAATCTGAGGAAGAGTTACCCACTGAGTTCGAGGGTGAGGTAGAAGAAGAGGAAGAACCTGTACCATGGGAACCTGAATCCGAACCTGAAGAGTGGGAGCCTGAGATGATTCCCGAAGAAGAGCCTGAGGAGGAGGAAGAATCCGAGGAGGATGTCCTGGCGGAAGCCGAGAAGCTCCTTGCAGAACTCGAAGCCGAGTGGAACCTCGAAGAAGAAGAGGAGGAAGAGGATGAAGAGGAGGAATAAACACCCTCCCTCACTTACCTCCGAGCAGTCTGCAGGGAAGGTGTCCAAGGAGTCCTACCAGGCAAATGCCTCTGATATCTATGCCCAAATGGATTCCAACCTGGAGTCCATACGTTCCAAGTCAGAACCTCACTTCATGCCAGTGTCCGGTAAGATGAACCGGGATAACCGGAGAGTTGTCATCGAGAATGCAAAGACCGAGGCTCGTCGATATGAACACTATCTCTCCGGAGATACTACTAACCTCATCCGAGATCATATTGATGGTATGGGAGATCTCCTCCGGAATAAGGCATTTCAAAATGTTGATGCTGCTGATATGGACAGTCTGGTGAGAGATAGCATCCAGAAGTTGATACATCAGGAAATGGAGGCGGCTAAGAAGACATTCTCTGACCATGGTATCCGGCATATAGTAGGAAATATAAAAAGACAGAACATGATATTGGATGCCGTCGGATATGATAGTCCCCGAGACCGTCTCATGGCTACTGTCATTATGATTAATCATGACGTCGGATATACCACCCCCCTTGTTCGTTCCGAAGACAATGCCATGTCAGTTAAGACCTCCTCTAAGCATCCCGAGATGAGCGGGAAGATAATGGAGGAGCAGAGGGACGTCTGGGATAGAGGTAAGATCTTCTCTGAGAAGGAATATGACAAGATAGTGGACATCATCAAGACACACGACAGTACCAAGATCGATATGGGTGATATGCTGACTATGTCTACCCGTCTGTCAGATAACCTGGCAATCTTTGCTACTGACAAGCTTCCCTCGGTCTTCAGGTATGTTGATGGTGCTCAAGATATCCTGGTAGGCATGGGAATAGCATCCAGGGAGAAGGATGAGGAGAAGTTTGACACCCTCCGGGATGATCTTCATTCCAGGATTGACAATACCAAAGGAATCAGTACAAACATGAAGCGTGACTTGAAGGCGGCTACTAATACCATTACCGGCGTCACTCCGAAGTTTACTCTGGGAACCATGGCTGGGGAAATCTCTGAAATATCATATAGGGATAAACTTAATGTTGTTGTTAATTATAACGAGTTTGATAATGTCATGCAGAGCGTCTTTGACATGGGTCAGCGTCAGACCAAGAAGTTCCTGGAGGACTACGGTGTTGATGACTTCGGTCAGGATGAATATGAGATCGGAGACTTCATGACTCTCAAAATCCGGAGACCGGTACAGAAACATAACGCACATCTTGATCAGCTCGTGCTACCAATAGAGCATGAAATTATTAACGAAGGCAACATAATATTACAATCAGTGTTATCGGATGTAATCGACGAGCTGGCAGATGCCGGGTTCTTTGATAATGCTGAAGATGATGAAGAGGAAGAGTAAATGACCCTATGTAAGCGCATGGTTTCCTCGGAATATATTCAGATGCTGGTGATGCTTGTAACATTCCTAGCAGCAATGACAGCGATCCTATCATATCTTGGTGTCGATCCCGGCAAATCCGGAGAACTCAACGATACCGATAGCATAATTTTGAATGCCGATGGTACTGTTGCTGAGATCTGGAGACAGGCTGAGATCTACAAGACCTTCACCGACAACGGCAACTATTATATTGTAGGATACGATAAAAAACTCAGATCGATAACCCCAGAAGAGTACGATATCCTCACCAACCGAACATCAATCAACCAAACTCAAACAATCACGGAGCGACTCACCCTCACTAGGGTGGGGTGAGGAAGCTCCGATCAACTACCGATTGGATTGCGGACTCGTAGGGAAACATTTATGGAACAAAGCAGAAAACCCCTCCCTTAAGGGAGGGGATGAATGCGTGTCGTAAAGTTTAAATACTATGATAGCATAGGTAGATTGTTAACTGAATCGCCAGCATCTTCCGATTTGCGATTCAGTTGACCCCGCGAGATAAACTCAGATTGGGATTACAATCTGTCAGCGTAAGAGGCTGTAGAAGCTCCGTTCTTCAGGGCGGGGAGTAATCACATAGTTTGACCACATGCTAAGGGGTGTCAGGTGCTGCGAAGGTGATGGGCACTTCGACAATCTGCCTTACACGCTGAATATAAAGAAACCATCACCGCCGAATCTCACCTGGTGCCTCAGTAGCTCAGTAGGGAGAGCGCCAAATGTTCTCCAGTCGCTTGGTCTCCCTCCGGGGTTGTGTAGACAGGAGATACTTCGGCTGTTAACCGGGTGGTCGCTGGTTCGAATCCAGCCTGAGGCGTGGGTGACCCTTCACACCGACGAACGTTGAAGGGAAGTGGTGTGAGTGACGTAGAGT
>Ga0265294_10003948_pt1 | contig 18699 bp, 14 predicted proteins | sample MunlanPumphouse3_FD_192504 | JGI IMG/M metagenome (GOLD analysis project Ga0265294, IMG submission 192504) | Groundwater microbial communities from a municipal landfill in Southern Ontario, Canada - Pumphouse #3 | ecosystem: Environmental > Aquatic > Deep subsurface > Groundwater | place...
TTGCAAAGGGAGAGAAGATAATTGCGTTCAACTCGCCTCTTATGCAAGCCTGCATGTATGCCTGCATGATTCTGATTTCATGGTTGGGCGCAAAAGCAATCGTTGCCTCTGGAAACAATGCAGCGGCCGGGCTTACAACAGGAGAGCTGACGGCATTGATTTCATATGCCATGCAGATTCTGACAAGTCTCATGATGCTTTCAATGGTATTCGCCATGATCACAATCTCGGCATCATCAGCTTCAAGAATCGCCGAGCTGCTCCAGGAAAAGACCGACATAACAAACCCTGACAATCCTGTCAAGGAGGTCAAGGATGGAAGCATCATTTTCGATCATGTTGATTTTGTATATGCATCAAAGGCTGATAATAAAGTCCTTGACAACATAAACATCAGAGTGCAAAGCGGTCAGACCATCGGAATCATTGGAGGAATAGGATCATCCAAATCGAGCCTTGTCCAGCTGATTCCAAGGCTGTATGACGTAACCGGCGGGAAGCTCCTCGTCGGAGGCTGCAATGTAAGAAACTACGACCTTGATGCGTTGCGCAGTGCTGTTGCAATGGTACTGCAGAAGAACGAGCTGTTCTCAGGGACGATAAACGAAAACCTTCGATGGGGAAGCGAAGAGGCAACCAATGAGCAGATCCATCAGGCATGCCGCCTCGCTTGCGCCGATGAATTCATAAGCACAATGCCTGATGGATATGAAACCCACATTGAGCAAGGAGGAACGAATGTCTCTGGAGGGCAGAAACAACGGCTTTGCATTGCAAGGGCTCTTCTCAAGAACCCGAAGATTCTGATTCTTGACGATTCGACAAGTGCAGTAGACACAAAGACAGATGCACAGATTCAGAAATCGCTCAAGAACCTGCTTCCAACGACAAGCAAGATCATCATTGCCCAACGGATCAGCTCAGTACAGGATGCGGACTTGATTCTCGTGATGGATGAAGGGAAAATCACAGATTCCGGTACTCACAAGCAGTTGCTTGAAACAAGCATCATATATCAGGAGATATTCCATTCTCAGCAGAAGGGAGGAAAGCAGAATGAAAAATAAACCGGATCCTAAAACCCTGAAAAGGCTTTTGATCTACATGAAGCCTTACAGGAAACAGCTCATCGCAGTAACAATCTGCATACTTCTCTCTGCTATTGCAAGCGCAGCATCTTCATTGTTCCTGCAGTCATTGATCGATGATTACATCACCCCGCTTCTTGGAACTGAAAACCCGGTTTTCACCGGCCTTCTCAAAGCTCTTGCAGTAATCGGAATCATATATGCCGTCGGTGCAGTCTCGAATCTGATCTACAACCGCATGATGGTCACAGTGGCACAAGGTACGCTGAAGACCATCCGTGATGAAATGTTCTCCAAGATGCAGAGCCTTCCTGTCAGGTTCTTCGACACACACACTCATGGAGACATCATGAGCCTGTACACAAATGATACAGACACCCTGCGCCAGATGATAGCCCAGTCGATGTCTCAAGTGATTTCATCTGTTTTCACAATCGTTGCGGTGTTCTTCTGCATGCTCTACATAAGCGTATGGCTCACCATTGTGGTAGTCGTTGCAATGTTCTTCATACTCAAGATAGCCAAGTCAGTAGCAAACAAAAGCGCATCTTCTTTCACCGAGCAGCAGCGCACCCTTGCATCACTTGACGGCTACGTGGAGGAGATGATAAACGGCCAGAAAGTGATCAAGGTATTCTGCCATGAAGCCAAGACCAAGCAGGAACTGGAAGGAAAGAACAAGGCATGGGAAACAAGTGCCTCAAACGCCAACGGACATGCGAATTCCATGATGCCTATGATGAATGCTTTAGGCTATGTGCAATATGCAATCATTGCAGTTCTCGGTGCCTGGATGGCAATCAAAGGAACCGGCAATCTTGGATTGCTGGGAACCAGCACCATGACTCTTGGAATGATTGCATCGTTTCTGACGCTGTCACGGAATTTCACCAATCCGATATCCCAGATTTCCAACCAGTTCAACTCAATCATCACCGCACTTACTGGAGCACAGAGAATATTCAGCTTCATGGATGAACCGCCGGAAACTGACAATGGATACGTGACTCTTGTAAATGCGCAGGAGAAGAACGGGGGATTGGCCGAAACAGAGGAACACACCGGGATCTGGGCTTGGAAACATCCGCATCACGATGGAACGCTTTCTTACACAGAGCTGAAAGGGAACATTGTGTTCGACCATGTGGATTTCTCTTACGAACCAGGCAAGCCAGTTCTCAGCGATATCACCCTCTACGCCGAGCCAGGGCAGAAAATCGCCTTTGTCGGAGCCACTGGAGCGGGAAAGACAACGATAACGAACCTGATAAACAGGTTTTACGACATCGAGGACGGAAAGATCCGCTACGATGGAATCAACATCAACAAGATCAGGAAGTCGGATCTGAGGCGAAGTCTTGGAATGGTGCTGCAGGAGGTGAACCTTTTCACAGGAACCGTTATGGAAAACCTCCGATACGGCAATCCTGAAGCGACCGACCAGATGTGCATCGATGCGGCAAAGCTTGCAAATGCTCACAGCTTCATCCAGATGCTTCCTCAAGGCTACGACACTGTGCTCAATGGCAACGGAAACGGACTTTCACAAGGGCAGAGACAGCTGCTGTCAATCGCAAGGGCCGCAGTTTCAGACCCGCCTGTGATGATTCTTGACGAAGCCACATCATCCATTGATACAAGAACCGAAGCACTGGTGCAGGATGGAATGGACAGGCTCATGCAGGGACGCACGACTTTCGTAATAGCTCACAGGCTTTCGACTGTACAGAATTCCGATGTCATCATAGTTCTCGACCATGGGAGAATAATCGAGCGAGGAAGCCATGAGAAGCTGATCGCAGAGAAAGGAACATACTACCAGCTTAATACTGGAGCGTTCGAGCTGGAATAACCAGCACGAATCAGGTTCTCAGAACATAGACCGACACAGGGTCGAAGTTCAGGCGGCACTCGTCCCCAACCTTGTAGATCCTCTTGTGCTTCGGGTTGTACTCTTCAAGCCTGACAAGAGTTTTTCCAACCATCACATGGTAATTCTGATAAGAACCCATGAAGCATGAAAGGATCACCTTGCAAGGCACGCCATCGGTATCTGAAAGCGAAGAAGCTTCAGGCCGGAGCACAGCAGTATAAGTGCTGCCCTCGCTCATTCCATCATGCTTCTCCACCTTGCAGCGATGTCCATCGATATCGAGGATTGCAAACTCTCCTTCGGTTCCTACCATCGGTCCGCGAAGGAAGTTCGCCTCTCCGATGAAATCTGCGACAAACTCATTAACCGGGTTGTAATAAATCTCATAAGGAGTGCCCATCTGAGCCACTACGCCCTTGTCCATGATGATGATCTTGTCCGAGATCGCCATTGCTTCGCTCTGGTCATGGGTAACATAGATTGCAGTGATTCCGACTTCCTGCTGGATTCTGCGGATCTCGGTTCTCATCTGCACCCGCAGCTTGGCATCAAGGTTGGACAAAGGCTCATCGAAGAGGAGAACCGATGGCTCGATGACAAGGGCACGGGCAAGAGCAACACGCTGCTGCTGTCCGCCGGAGAGCTGGTTGGTCATCCGGCTCTCCATTCCGGTGAGCTCGACGAGATCGAGGATCTTCATGACCCGCTCGTGAATCACATCCTTAGGAAGCTTGCGGATCTTCAGCCCGTATGCAACGTTGTCATAGATGTTGTAGTGAGGAAGAAGCGCATAGCTCTGGAACACCATAGCGGTATCACGCTTGTTGGGAGTGAGCTCATTGATTGCCTCATCACCCAGATAGATATTCCCTTCATCAGGGCTCTCAAAGCCTGCAATCATCCGAAGCGTCGTGGTCTTTCCGCAGCCTGAAGGCCCGAGAAGAGTCACGAAAGAGCCTGGATCTATTGTGATGCTAGCATCCTTGACTGCATAGAAATCCTTCTTTGTCTTAGGATCCCGGTATATCTTCGATATATGTTCAAGGCGAACGCCTTTGCTTTTCTTTTCCATGATTTCAATCCTCCTTGATTTGCCGGCTGGTGCCGAAGTGCTTAATGAACAGGTTCATAAGAAGAACCGATCCATATGTGATGATGATAAGAATCGTAGCGAATGCGCAGGCAAGCCCATATGAGCCCTTCTCTGCAAATTCGTTGATCTGTACAGTTATCAGCAGGAACTGCGGCGTCACCAGCAGGATGATAGCCGAAATAGCAGTGATGCTTCGTACGAATGCCGTCACAAGCCCGCTTAAGAACGAGTCCTTTATCAGAGGAAGCGTCACGCTGGTGAAAACCTTCAGGCTTCCGGCTCCCATGTCGTACGCCGACTCCTCTATGGATTTGTCTATCTGGCGCAATGCCGCTATTCCGCTTCGCGTTCCAGTCGGAAGCGAACGGACGATGAACACGATCACAAGAATCGCACCTGTGCCATAGAGCCCCTGCATGAAGCCCGTATGAAACAGACCGCCTGAGAATCCTCTGATGTACCCGACGCCAAGAACGGTTCCCGGAACTGCCATTGCAAGCATAGATACAGCTTCTATGAAGCCCTTTGAGCGGAACTTGCGCTTCACAACAAGGTAGGAGATTATCATCGAAAGAAGAGCCGTTATCGGAGCAGCGATGAACGACAGCACGAATGAATCCTTGAAGGCCTTGAGTCCATGGTACCTGGTGAACACCAGCTTGAACCACTTCAGCGTCAGCGGGAAGAACTTGAATCCCCATGTGGGGAAAAGCGCACCGATAGGAACGCAGATATACATCAGGATAACGAACGCTGCACCTATTGTGCAGAGAGTCGAAAGGGGAATTCTCACACCCTTGTCTTCGATGAGCATTCTTGCCCTCGATGCCTTGCCTGTGAGAGTTGCAGTTGATTTGGCTTCCAGAACGTACTTCTGGACTGCGAACATGGCAAGTGTGATGCAAAGCAGGACAACTGCCATCGCAGCAGCGCCCGCCTTGTCATACGCTCCGGTTATCTGAAGATAAATCGTAGTTGCAAGAGTATCATAGTTGCCGCCGATGATCATCGGGTTGGCGAAATCTGCAATGGACTCGATGAATGTCACAAGGAATGCATTGCCGATTCCCGGCAGCAGAAGCGGCAGCGTGACGCTGGTGAAAACCTTCCAGCGGCTGGCGCCCATGTCACGGGCGGCCTCTTCAAGGGATGGATCGATGTTCTTGAGAAGCCCCTTGAACATCATGTAGCAGACGGGGAAGAAAGTAAGGGACTGAACTATGACTATTCCCCAGAAGCCATAGACGCTGTTGTCATAGATCTTCAGCAGATAGCGGGTAATGATTCCCGCCTTTCCGAAAAGCATGATCATAGACAGAGACAGGACAAACGGAGGCGACACTACAGGAAGCATCGAAACCATCTTGAAAAGCCCGCTCGCGAAGCGGTTTATCCTCACATACATCTCGACATAGGCGAAAAGCAGACCGACTGCCGTAGCAATCAATCCTACGACGAACCCAACCTTTAGAGTGTTGGTAATCGCAGTTGTGAACGTCGGTATCTGAAACACCCTCTTGAATACCGAAAACGAGAACCCGCCGCCGTCTCCAACGAAGCTGTCCACCAGCAGGATAGCCAGCGGATAAAGAATGAAAAGAGAAAGGAAGGTGATCAGCAGGACAATGGTGGTCACCATCACCGGGTCTGCCATCAGCTTCTTCTTATCAAGCGAGGCACCTTGCCCTCTTGCCATAATCACACCCTCCCTAATTCAAAATAGGATGGCGGCGCAGCGTCACCATCCTATATCGATTTGAAAAAAAACCTGATTTCTACTTGATCTGGAATCTGGTCGTATCATCGGTAGCAGCACCGGAATTTGCAAGAGCTGTCATTACTTCAGAAACGTATTTCTTGATATTTGCTGTAGCATCAGCAAAGTCGTAATCAATCACATTGTGCGGATCAAGACCGAAGTCATATGCAACCTGCGGCTGCTCGGCATTGTCGAGGACCAGGAACTGGTATGAGCCGTTGTCCTTTGCGATGTTCACGCAGTCCGGAGAAAGAGCATATTCAATCCAGAGCTTTGCAGCATTTGCGTGCTTTGCACCCTTGAATATGGCAGTTGCGCCGATCTCGCATGTGGTTCCGCTTGACGGGATGCACATTCCGATGTTGGTATAGCCGTTGTCCACGATCTGGGTGATGACATCATGAAGGAATCCGAGTCCGATGACGCACTCGCCTGTTCCGACGTTCTTTGAAGGACCGGAACCGGACTTGGTGTAGACTTCGACGTTCTTGTCCAGATCCACCAGGAACTTGATGCCCTCATCATGGCCGTACTTCTGAATGACGGTGTTGATGATGAGCTTGGCAGTTCCAGCTGTATTGTAGTTGGATGTCCAGATAAGTCCCTTGTACTCGGGCTTGAGAAGATCCGGGAAATCCTTCGGTGCTTCGAGTCCAAGTCTCTTCAGCTCGTCGGTGTTGTACATGATTCCAAGGATTCCGGTGTAGATTCCGTACCAGAGATTGTCCTTGTGCTTGTATACAGAAGCCAGCAGGTGGGATGCATTCTTTGCATCGTATCTTTCAAGGAAGCCCTCAGCAGCAAGTACGTTGTACGGATCGGTTGTGCCGCCGAACCAGACATCAGCAGAAGGATTGCCCTTCTCTTCTTCGATCTTTGCCTGAACCTCGCCGGTGGAAAGACGCTGATAGCTTGTCTTGATGCCGAATTCTGTCTGGAACTTCTCGCAAGCAGCTGCAAGATACTCCTCTTCGCATGAGCCGTAAACAACAAGCTCACCCTCGGCCTGAGCTGCCTTGATCAAGGCAGAATCAAACCCTTCGACCTTTGTCTCAGCCGCAGCAGTTTCCCCAGCGCCCTGAGCAAATGCGCTTGCTGCAACCATGACAATTGCAAGAAGCAGAACTGTAAATTTTTTCATTTTCCCTCCAGATATCCAATTTGGGTATCAATAATGCAATTATCCCACGGATAACTGTAATTAACAAGGAAAAATTCTTTGCATTGCCTGTAAAGTTTTGACTTCTTTTTCTGGCCAAGCCCTCACACTTCGCCAGACGCACGCTCCGCTTCATAGACTGGTCTGTTCACCTTCGCCGGAATGATGATGAGAGCCACAACTGCAAGGAAATTAACTCCTCCGAGCAGCAGCGCAGCTGTTCTGTAGGGCATCACTTCTCCAAGCATCCCGGCTGCGACCTGAACAATGATCATTCCCAGCGAGCATATTCCCGATAGGATTGCATTGATGCGACCCCTCATCTCAGGCGGTATATAGCTCTGGACAGCGGCCTGCCTGATTGTGGCACTCTGCACACCAAGGCTTCCCAGAATGAAACGGATACCCAGCATCACGGGATATGGAAGATAGAGAAGAAAAGCTTCAAAGCTGTCATAGCAGATATATACGGTTTTGGTAAAGGCGAACCTCTTCTTGGCAGGAACCTTGATGAAGTACTGCATAACGCCTCCGATGACACGTCCGATCATCTCGGCTGTGGTGAGAAAGCCGAACATTGTGGCATTAAGGACAGCACTTGTCTGGAAGTAAGCCTGCTGCATCAGGCTCTCGCCGACGGAGATGCCGTTGGTTATGCCCATGTATCCGGATATGTTCCTCATGCCCTTCTCCTTCTTGAAGTAGGCAAAGCCGGACTTGAGTTCCTTGATATACTCCTTCAGGCTCTGGATTCCGCCCTGAGACTTGCAGGAATTGCCGATCATGCTTTCAAGCACAATCGAAAGCACGAGAAGGGCTGCTGCCACCAGAAACATCCAGCTAATTGGCACCTTGGTATACAAGAAGGCTGACAGAGGAGCCATTGAGAGCGTGATCACTGGGTATATTGTCGAGCTCACAGCATAGCCCTTCTGCTCGAAACCAACCGGAATCAGATTAGGGAACCAAGCTCCGAATGATACCTGATAAAAAGCAGAAGCAGTGCTGAAAACAAAGGTGAAGATCACATAAATCCAGTAGCTGAAGCTGATTTTCAGCATCAGAAGCCCCATTGCTACCATCATTGCAGCCGACGCTATATCAAGTGCGATGACCCAGTGCTTCTTGCTTCCCCTGTCTATTGCAGGTGAAACAAGTACGCCGAACAGCAGGTCCGGCAGGAAGCTGCAGATCATGATTATGCTTGAAAGCAGGGTTGATTGCGTCTCATCGAATACAAGCAGGCTCACTGGAAGCACAAGAGCTTCACCTGCAATAGCTGACAGGACAGTGGTAACAGTGATCAGAGAAAAATCTTTTGTCCATAATGTTTTTTTCATTTTCATTTCCTAGAAAAGAATGTATCATTTATTTAAAGCATTGTCATTTTAAATATTTTGGGAAATCAATGGCATTCTATCAAGGTTTAACCAAATAAAAATGGTGAATTGGAGGAAATTATGGAAAACAGCATGACTGGAATGCTCCTAAGAAGCCAGAGGCTCAGGAAGGGGCTTGAAATAAAAGAGGTCTGCAGCGGAATCTGCTCCCCCGGCTATTTGTGCAAGATAGAACTCGGCAAGACAGATGCTGCCCCTGATCTGATTGCCAGGCTTGCTAACGTGCTTGATGCCACGCTTGAAGAAGATCCAGCAATTGAAGCAATCCTTCAATCGTATTTCCACGCTTTGATGTTCGATCTTGACCATAAAGGCGAGTTTTCCAAGCTTGAAGTCCATAAGAAGGACATCATGCGAAGTCTTTACTTCGTTGATTACCTGCTCGCTCAAGGGTTCGAGAACCGTAGCCAGAGCCCTGTCCTGACTCAGGTCTATCAGCAGATGACCTATCGGCAGAAAGGCTTCTTCCATTTTCTTTCAGGAGCCATCGCCACGGACAGTTCGGTCATGCTCCAGCAGATGGAGAAAGCACATGCAATCCTTCAGAATTCTTTTTCAATCGAAGGCCTGCTCACCGCTTACTTCTTCAGCAGCCTGTTCGTGACGATCATCGCCCTTGAGAAAGAAGCAGAGCAGCTATGCCTTCGGGATGGAAACATTCCGGCTCTTGTGAGCATCACCACTCTTATAGGGTCCTGCTATTCATCGACAAGCACGGAGATGATGATGAAGTACTACCAGAGAGCATTATGCATGGCAGAATCTTCGAAGGCCGATATGTCCATCGGCTCAGTGAATTACAACATAGGATCAACTCTGCTTCAGGACTGGTGCCTGGATGAAGCACTGCCGTACCTGGAAAACAGCGGCGAGCAGTCTTTCCTTACAGTCCATAAGATGGCTCTTCTTCTTATAAGGCAGAAAAAGACAGAGGAAGCCAAGGCTGAAATAGAAAAGCTCAAAACCCTTGCCGTCACCCGTCTGGATCAGCTTCTGATCGAAGAAGCGCAGATGGAATGCATCGCTGGCTTTGAAGCCAGACCAGAAAGCCTCTCTCTTGCACTGAAGCTGCAAGAGACTCTTCTTGAATCAAAGCATCTTGGATTTCTGATCTTCTTCAGAAAGGTTCTGGAAAAGATCTACTGCTCACAGCGGAATTACAAGCAGGCATACCTTCTGGAATCAATCATTTCAGAAGGCATGGAAAAAGGGCACATCGCCCCGGTTCCTAGATAGGAAACTATTTCTTCTTTCCCTTCAGAGAATGCATGAAGTGGTTGAGCTTAACGGCATTCTTTCGAGAGCTGACTGCATAGTTGACTTCTTCAGTATCTGCCTGATGGGTCTTGCGGCTTTCAACTTCAAGCCTGGCAAAGAGCGGCAGCGCCTTCTCTGACAGGTTCGGATCAATGGGTTCAATCCTATCATGCTTTCGGAAAAGAAGGTCATCGTTCTTTGTCAGATAACGTGCAACAAGCGTGTACTCATCACCGATCTTCTCAAGGGAAAGAGCCTTTGAAGCGGCAACCATACGGCTGCGTTCAAGAGCTGCCCTTTCCTTTCTCATTGCGGCACGCTTGTCATTGAACTCCTGGCGAAGCTTATCATCGGCATCCTTAGGTGTCTTTGCGTTCTTGATTTCTTCGTTCTTTGCATCAATCTGGACATCAAGATCCCGGCAGGCGACGATGGCTTCGTCGGCTCCGTTTCCTGCAATCTTGGCAGCACGGATCACCTCCGCAGGTGTCAGCCTCTTCAGTCTTGAATAGACTTCGCCTTCCTTCTGGTTCTCATCGCCTTCCACATAGTAGCGCTTGGAGAACACTATGGACCAGAATCCTTCTTTCTTTTCTTGAGGATTGGCTTTCTCTTCTTCAGCCTTTGCCTTTGCTTCTGCTTCTGCTTTCGCCTTTGCTTCTGCTTCGGTTTTCGCCTGTGCTTTCGCCTTCTTATCAGCGGCAGCCCTGGCTTTCTCTTGCTCAGCAGCAGCGGCCCTGGCTTTCGCCTGCTCCGCTACAGCTGCCCTGGCAGCAGCGGCTGCCTCTTCATCGGCAATCCTGGAGGCCTGGGCCTGTGCTTTCTGCTTTCTTGAAGCCTGCTTGGCAGCTAGCCTATCGGCGCTGGTAGAATATGAGCGCTCCCTCATTTCCGCCTGTCTAGCAGCATTGAGTTTCTTGATTTCATCCTGCGACAAGCCTTTGAGCTCTTCTCTTGTAGAAGAGTAATTGCGTTCCTTTGAACGAAGCTTTACATACTTCTGTGACATAATAAAAACCTCCAGCACCTGTTGCTCTATTATGCCTTTTTCGGAATATTTTATTCAAGTCGTTCTGCTATAAAAATTAACTTGTTATAAAACTTCATGCGGTGGTAATCAAAGGGATATCGGGAATACAATCACAGCCCAGGCAGTGGAAATAAGCCAGATTGCAAGACCGGGAAGAAGTCCCTGCTTTAGCATGGATTTCACATCATAACCTCCCAAGCCCATTATCATCGGAGCAGTTGCAGTGGCCATAGGAGTCATGAAAGCGCAAAGAGCGGCAGCCTGAACCAGAAGGCACAGCCCTATCGGGCTCACGCCCAGAGCCTTTGCAGTCATGATTGAAACAGGAGTGAAGATATTCAGAAGGGCAAGATTGTTCATGAACTGAGTCAGAACGAACGGAACGAAGAAGAACAGAGCATAGAACAGGAAGGTGTTCCCGATTGCAGTCCCTACCGAAGCAAGCGCTCCGCCTATCAGGTCTCCTGCGCCAGTGGCAGTGAGAGCAGCACCGGTAGCAAGAGAACCGGCATACAGCACCAGCATGCTTGCTGGAATCGCATGATAGGCCTCTGCTTCCTTCAGAACGCCAAGGACGATCATCAGAATCGCACCAATCATGCAGATGGCCCACTGAGGAAGATTGATAGTCGAGGAAAGCAGAAGACTGGCCGAGACAAGTGCAAACACAGCCACAGCGCTCCACTCCTGCAGCGGAGCCAATCTTTCTCCTGAAGCCTTCTTGGCTGAAACCGGATCCGAAAGAGGAAGAATCGGCTGTGCCGGAGCAAACCGGTCTGCAAAGAAGATGCAATATAAAAGAACGAAAAGCATCGCCGGGAACCTTGCAAGAGCTATATCCCAGACTCTGAACTCATACTGAGTGTAGTCAAACATCTGAAGATAACCGTTCAGCGTTGCGAAATTAGTAGCGCTTGTGCCTATAGGAAGCACCCCGCAGGTAGCAATTGCGACAAGCCCGATCGGAAAGATCACCTTCGACGGGCTTACATTCATCTGAGCGCAGCTGGCAAGCACAATCGGCGAAACAATCACGAAGGCCGCCGAAGGACTCTGAATGAACTGTGACAGAAGAGCTGTAAGCAGGCAGTAACCGGCCATTGCAGTCCGCCACGAGCCGGCGCTGACACGAGAGACAAGCGAAGCGATCCTGCCTATGAACTGAGTCTTTCCGAACCCCGCAGCGACGATGAACATCGAAGCAATCATGATGGTGTTGGAATTGGCGAAGCCGGAAAGCGCCGTCTTGGCATCGATGCAGCCGAAAAGATAGTACAGGACCATGCTTGCAATGGCAGTTATTGCCATTGGAATCCTGCGCCATATGAAGCTGATAACAGTCAGCGTGAAAATAACCAGACAGACCACCATCTTGAAATCCATGATCTCTCCTCCTGTTCGGGCTAAGCTCTGAACACCAGCTGTTCAAGGGCATGGCCAATCCCTGATTCTTCATTCGACAGTGTTACAAAGTCGGCAACTGCCTTTGTGGCCTCAGTGCCGTTTGCCATGCACACCCCGACTCCGGCATGCTCAAGCATACCGATGTCATTGTCATAATCACCGAATGCCATGACATTCTCAGTGCCGATGTGCATGTACGAAGCCAGAAGATCAACAGTATCTGCTTTGGTCGTTCCTTTCGGAAGGAACTCAAGGATGCAGGGCGAAGAGAACACAGCCTGAAGATCTGGATAGCCGCCCTTGAGAAATTCAGACTTGAGATTCTCAAGGATGCGGTGATCGGTGTTCTTTGCAAGAATCTTGTAGAACTTCATCCCGCTGTCTGGTGACAGGGCCTCTTCAAGATTCATCAGCCTTCCCTCGAAACCGCAGGCACGGATCTGGTTCTCATACCAGATATTGCGGTCCTCCATCACCCAGCTGTCCAGAGTGAAGATCAGCGGAGTGCAGCCAAAAGACCTGATCAGAGGAAGCACGCCAAGAAGAATGCTGCTGGAAGTAACCTCATCATGAACCACTTTGCCATCCATTTCGATATACAGACCGTTGAAACAGGATATCGCAGCCTTGAAATCAAGCTGTGAAGTGATGCATCCGAGCCCGCCTCTGAAACGCCCTGAGACGATAGCGAAAGGAATGCCCAGCTCACAGGCGGCATAGGTGAGAGCCTTCCGGTCAATATCGGAGATTCTGCCCTTGCTGTTTATCAAAGTGCCGTCAACGTCACTGCAAATAAGTCTGATTTCTGCCATAGCAGGATAATAACAGAAAACCCCCATCTTTAACAGATTGCAAATGAGAATATGTTTGACTTGACATCATTTGGAACATAGAATCAGAATTGGTCAAGGATTTAAAGTCGATTTAAGCTTTCGGCATTATCCTGAAGCAAAGGCGGAACATTACAATGAGACTTCTTCTTGCAGAAGACGAGAAAGACCTATCCAATGCACTATGTGCCATTCTGACGCACAGCAGCTATTCGGTCGATGCCGTTTACAACGGAATCGATGCCCTTTCATACCTTACCTCTGGAAAGTACGATGCAGCGATCCTGGACATAATGATGCCGGGAATGGATGGAATCACAGTGCTTCAGAAGGCACGCAAGAGCGGATGCTCCATCCCTGTGATATTCCTTACGGCCCGTTCTGAAATCGATGACAGAGTAGAAGGATTGGACAGCGGGGCCGACGACTACCTTACCAAGCCATTCTCTTCCAAAGAGCTTCTTGCACGGATCCGTGCCCTCACGAGGCGGAAAGAGACGATAACAGACAACAAACTCAAAGCAGGGAACATCGAACTTGACCAGACCACCTGCATTCTCAGCTCCGAAAGCGGCGAGTTCAAGCTGGCCAACAAGGAATTCCAGATGATGCAGATGCTCATGGCCGAACCCGGACGTATCATTCCGACAGAGACTTTCATGGAACGCATCTGGGGCTGGGATTCCGATGCCGAGATCAACACCGTCTGGGTCTATCTGTCGTATCTCAGGAAAAAGCTCACAGCCCTTGGCAGCACTGCAACGATCAAGGCCTCGCGCAACCTCGGATACAGCCTGGAGGCAGCCAAGTGATTGACAAGCTCCGCCGGAAATTCATCTCGGTTGCACTTATCTCCGTATCGATAGTCATCGTAATAATCATGGTTGTCCTCAACCTCTCCAACTACCGGAGCACTGTATCCAAGGCCGATAAAACGCTTTCACTCCTGATTGACAACGATGGGACCTTTCCAGTTCCTCCGAAGGAAATGGACGGTCCTGGCACAGGCGCTCCTGAGCGAAAGGACTTCTCACCGGAAAGCCCATTCGAATCACGGTACTTCTCAGTACATCTTGACGATGATGGAAAAGTCATTGATGTGAATACCGACTCGATTGCAGCAGTCACGGAAGAACAAGCAGCGAAGTACGCTCTTTCGGCAGCTGAAAAAGACAAGAAATCAGGATTCATCGGCAACTACCGCTATGAATGCAGCGGCAGCCTGATAGTCTTCCTTGATGCAACCAGAGACCTTGAATCATTCAGATCGTTCCTTGGAACTTCAATCACAGTTGCGGCAGCGGGCCTTCTTTGCGTCTTCTTCCTGGTTCTGTTCTTCTCAAAGCTGGCAATGAAGCCCATAGCCCTGTCAATGGCGAAGCAGAAGCGGTTCATAACCGATGCTTCCCATGAAATCAGGACACCGCTGACCATAATCGATGCAAACACCGAAGTCATAGAAATGACCACTGGCGAAAACGAATGGACCCGCAGCACAAGAGCACAGATTGCCCGCCTGACCGAGCTTACCAAGTCTCTCGTGTCCCTTTCGCGGATGGATGAGGGCACTGCCTCATTCAAGCCGGCGGAATTCTCCATTTCAGATGCCGCTTCCGACACTGCCCAGCAATTCGAAGCACCAGCCCTGATCGGAAGCAAGGAATTCGATAAGGAAATCGAGCCTGGACTCAGATTCTGCGGTGACGAGAAGAAGATCCGCCAGCTGCTTTTTCTGCTCCTGGACAATGCACTCAAGTATTCGCCACCGGATGGCTGGATCAGGTTCTCTCTCAAGAGCAATGGCCGCAAAGTGACAATCGAGGTATCAAACTCGGTCACTTCAATCTCAAAGGGCAGCCATGATCAAGTGTTTGACCGATTCATGAGGATGGACAGCTCACGAAACAGCGCGATTCCGGGCTATGGGCTTGGGCTCTCGATAGCCCAGTCAATCGTCGAACTGCACAAGGGCAGAATCACGGCATTCAGCCCCGACGACAAGTCATTCTGCATCCAGGCGACAATCCAGTCTTTGTGAAGAAATATGAAGATTTGATCATTCTGGAAACCTTTAAAGTCCGTTTAAGCTACCTACGCTAGATTACAGTCATAAAGCGGAGGCGCATATGGAATACAGCAGCATTTTCAAACGGACAGAGATGAAGTACATGCTTTCTGCCGATCAGTGCAGGAAGATCCGCAATCTGATCTCTGACTGGATGCAGGTCGACAAGTACGGCGAAACCACCATTTCCAACATCTATTATGATACACCGGACAGCATTCTGGTCCGACGCTCAATCGAAAAGCCTGTATACAAGGAGAAGCTCCGGATCCGTTCATACGGCGTGGCCAAACCCGACAGCCCCGTTTTCGTAGAGCTCAAGAAGAAGTTCAGCGGAATCGTCTACAAGCGCAGAGTTGCAATGACGGAAGCCCAGGCTCTGTCCTACATGAATGGAGGACTTGCCCCTTCCAGCGGCCAGATCATTTCAGAGATCGATTACTTCAAGTCGTTCTACACAGGTCTCAGGCCTGCGATGTACATCAGCTACGACCGCACAGCCTTCTTTGCAAAGAACGGAAGCGACCTAAGAATCACCTTCGACCGCAACATAACATACCGCAATTGGGACCTCTCACTTGAGAAAGGATCATACGGCGACAGCCTTTTAGGTTCAGACCAGGTACTGATGGAAATCAAGGCTTCAGAAGCCCTTCCACTCTGGCTGGTATCGATTTTAAGTGCAAACCAGATTTCCAAGACATCGTTCTCCAAATACGGGAATGCTTATCTGAACTCGGTCTGCAAAGGAGCACGCAAATATGCTTGACAGTTTCTTCAGCAGCATCTTCGAATCCAGCACAGCTGCTGCCATCACGGTTTCGGATTTTCTGATCTGCATCGGAGCCTCACTGGTTCTCGGTCTGATCCTTGCTCTTGCCTATATGTACAAGAGCCGCTACACAAAGAGCTTCGCCGTAACGATGGCTCTTATTCCATCAGTGGTTTGCATAGTGATCATGATGGTCAACGGAAACATCGGAGCAGGTGTTGCAGTTGCCGGAGCATTCAGCCTGGTGCGATTCCGCTCGGCGGCGGGATCAGCCAAGGAGATCGGCGGAATATTCCTTGCAATGGGAGCAGGACTTGCCTGCGGCATGGGCTACATCGCCTTCGCTGTATGCTTCTCCCTGATTATAGGAATCGTATGGATGCTCTACTCCCAGTCCCGCTTCGGCGAGAAGCAGGATGATGATGCCCTTCGCACGCTTCGCATAACAATTCCAGAAGACCTGGATTACTGCACGGTGTTCGATGACATCATAAGCGAGTACACCTCACAGAGCAAAGTCGTGAAGGTGAAGACCACAAACCTTGGCAGCCTGTTCAAGATCACATGGAACATCAAGCTGAAGGATCCTTCCAAGGAGAAGGAATTCATAGACAAGCTTCGCTGCAGGAACGGCAATCTTGAGATCGCCGTCTCTCCGCAGGAAATACAGAGCAATGAGCTCTGATAGGAGAAAAACAAATGAAAAGAAGAACAATCATCATTGCAATCATGCTGCTAGCAGCATCAGCATTCTGCCTCTGGGCAGGCGGAACAAAAGAGCAGACTGAGACAGCCACATCGGCATCGACCAGTGCTGAAACTGTCACATCTGCATCAACCACTGCAGAAACAGTCACATCGGCATCAACCAGGCCAGAAATGGGCAACCCTCCTGATGGAACGATGGGCACACCTCCTTCGGGCGGCATGGGCATGGGCATGGGAACTCAGTCCGACATCACCGCTTTGGATACCGGAATCGATACGACCGACCAGTTCTCCAAGCGTGATTCAAATACAGAGTACACTGAATCGGAATGCACTGTGATAGATCTCACAAAGAGTTCAACCATCACATCAGAAGGCACCTACATTATCAGGGGATCCCTTTCAGAAGGTCAGCTGACTGTATCAGCCCCTGATACTGCCAAGGTTCAGATCATTCTGGACGGATGCAGCATCTCGTCCTCTTCTGGACCAGCATTGAACATTCTCACAGCGGACAAGGTGTTTCTCACCCTGGCTTCTGGAAGTTCAAGCAGTCTCTCATCCAGCGCTGATGCAGCAATCCTCGCTGAATGCGATCTGACAATCAACGGAGAAGGAGCTCTCTCGCTGAAAAGCGCCGCTTCTGCAGTCGATGCAAAGGATGATCTTGCAATAACAGGCGGTACCCTATCGATCGTCAGCACAGAGCATGGACTTGAGGCCAACGACAGCATACGCATCCTCGATGGAACAATCACCATTGATTCCGAGAAGGATGGCCTGCACTGCTCCAATGATGAAGACACCACCAAAGGCTATATCTACATTGCCGGCGGAACTCTGAACATCAAGGCAGCAAGCGACGGAATGGATTCCAGCAAGGCAGTTCTTGTCACCGGAGGCACAATCTCCATCGAATGCGAAGAGGGTCTTGAAGGACCGATAGTAGCAGTCGAGGGCGGCGAAATCACAATCAATTCAACCGACGACGGTCTGAATGCATCAAGCGGATCTTCCACAAGCTCCGACCCGATGGCGGGTGACTCAACACTCCAGATCCGCATCTCAGGCGGAAATCTAGTGGTCAATGCTTCAGGAGACGGACTTGATTCCAATGGCTCGCTTCTTGTAACTGGCGGAACAACAATCGTATACGGCCCGACTAATGACGGCAACAGCGCCCTTGACTTTGGAACTTCGGCCAAGATCACCGGTGGCACAGTCATTGCAATCGGAACAAGCGGAATGGCTCAGAACTTCGGAACCTATTCTACTCAAGGTGCAATTCTGGCAGCATCAGCTTCTTCTCAGAAAGCAGGCTCGGCAATTACACTTACCAGCAGCGATGGCACAGTCCTGGCTCAGACCACAGCCCTCAAGCAGTACAACAGCGTGCTTGTCAGCTCTCCTGGAATCACTGAAGGTGCTACCTACACTCTTGCAATGGGCACTGAAACCCAGAGCATTGAAATGACCAGTCTGATCTACAGCGCTTCAGGCTCCGGCATGAGATCAATGGGTGACAGAGGCGGTCAGAGGATGACCCCTCCGCAGAACTGATAATCTCAAACCTTAATACCCCTTATTTGGAGGGCTCTGGTTATTCCAGAGCCTTCCTTTTTCATCTCCTAGTTTCCCCAATTACTCCAGTTCATCGTCCCCCGAGTCCTCTAGTTCACCGTCCCCCGAGTCCTCTGCGTCTTCAGAGTCCAGTTCAGCGTCCGAGTCCTCTGCGTCTTCAGAGTCCAGTTCATCGTCCTCCGAGTCCTCTGCGTCTTCAGAGTCCAGTTCAGCGTCCTCCGAGTCCTCTGCGTCCTCAGAGTCCAGTTCATCGTCCCCCGAGTCCTCTGCGTCTTCAGAGTCCAGTTCAGCGTCCGAGTCCTCTGCGTCTTCAGAGTCCAGTTCATCGTCCTCCGAGTCCTCTGCGTCCTCAGAGTCCAGTTCATCGTCCCCCGAGTCCTCTGCGTCCTCAGAGTCCAGTCCATCGTCCCCCGAGTCCTCTGCGTCCTCAGGGTCCAGTCCATCGTCCCCCGAGTCCTCTGCGTCCTCAGAGTCCAGTTCATCGTCCCCCGAGTCCTCTGCGTCACAAAAAAAGCATACCACTACAAGGACAACTGGGATGACATAGAGCAAAGCAACTCCAAGGACGACGGGGACGCCAAGGACCACACCATGCACGACAAGGACGCCAGGGAGCAAAGCAACTCCAAGGACGACAGGGACGCCAAGGACCACACCATGCACGACAAGGACGCCACGGA
>Ga0265294_10003949_pt1 | contig 18699 bp, 11 predicted proteins | sample MunlanPumphouse3_FD_192504 | JGI IMG/M metagenome (GOLD analysis project Ga0265294, IMG submission 192504) | Groundwater microbial communities from a municipal landfill in Southern Ontario, Canada - Pumphouse #3 | ecosystem: Environmental > Aquatic > Deep subsurface > Groundwater | place...
TAGGTATAATTGATATTATACGCTTTTTGCAAGTTATCATTTTTTATCTTTTTAAGTGCCACCATATAGCCATTTTCTAAAATGTCTTTAATAACATATGGTATTACATGATAAAATGCTTTACTAATGTAATCCAAATCTTTCTCTTTTTTCCAAGTTATTTGCCTTAGAAAATTACACGCCATGTCTTTTAAGTCTTGAAAGTCTTTAATACCTTTCAACTCGTTGCCATACTGATCTTTCAACTCTTTCAATGTTTTTGTGTTTCTCATTTTTTTTCCTCTCATTCTTCCACGTTCTTAGGTCGTGGCACCATATTTTTTAGAGTTTAAAAACTCTATGGAGTGATAAAACATTTAAAACTTGCTTTATCACTCTAACAATTTTTAAACACTTTTTACTTGACTTAATGCAATTCTTTAAGGTCGCTACTCTTAAATACTATCCATTTATCAAGGGTTGTTAAGTCCCTTTTAAGTCCCTTACTTTTTTTCATATGTAAGGTTTAACGCTTTTATCTTTAGACAATCACTAATTTACTAAACTACTCGTTTGTAAATACACTTACTCAAAAGGTGGTCTTTCATCACTTACACCATCTTTTAACTTAACACCTATTCAATTTTCAAAGATCTACTACACTTCTTATTATAATGATATTTTTTTTAATGTCAAGCACTTTATTATAATTATTTTTTGTTGCTCGACTATCACCACTTTTATTATATAACAATAAAAAAGATATTCAAGCATAAAAGAAAAAAATTATAATAATCAACTTTATTGTTTTTTCCTTGCTCGATGCTTTTGATATGTTTTTAGTAAAAATGAAAAATTATAAATGTTTTTAAGTGTGAAAAATAAAAAAGTGGCAAAAAGTGATGTTTTTATGGTGTTAATTATAATAAATAGATAGATAGATAGAGATATATTAGTAAATGAGGATAGTAAAAAAAAGAGGGTGAAAAATATGGGTGTAGAAAAATAATATTATATAGTAGTATATATATGTAGAGAAATCCCTATCTATCTATCTATTTGTTATATTTACATAAAAACAAACAATACCAAAAATTATATAACAATTCAATAAAAACACACTTTATAAAACATAATCATTTATAACACTTTTAGAATAAACACTTTTTAATAAAGTAGTGTTAAAGGGCAAAAAACGCTTGTTTTTGTCTTTTTTGTTTATAGAGACATACAAGTAAGTAAGTAGCGAAAAAAGTTGTAAAAAAGCATATAAACAAGCATTAATTAAGGTGCTTGATTATCGTTGCTTTTTATAAGGATTAAAAGTAGTAAGTGATGCTTTTTATAAGGATTATAAAGTAAAGCATTGTATTGTTTAGTATGTTGTTTATAGTAAGGATGGCCTTGTTAAGCGAAAAAGAGTTATTATAAAGGTAAAGCCAAGTTAATGAGTAGTGGTTAAAAGACGAGTTTAATGGCTTAGTTAAGCGATTAAAAGAGATAGGGGGGGCGTGTGAAAAAGTTTTTAGGTAGTAGTGTAGATAGTATATAGTATATGCCTCCCGCTCTCACTCACCATTTTCAATTTTCAACTTCTTGACAATTATAACAAATAGATATATAATAAATTATAATGATGGTATGGGGGGGTGGTGATAAACGGTGCGTTTGTTTACAAACAGGCAAGACTTGATATATGAAACGAAAATAAAACCGAAAATTAAGTTGATATACGATATGAAAGTCAGTGGACTTAGCGACAAGTATATAGCCCAGGCGTTAGGGATAACGACTTTGATGTTTCAAAAGATAAAAAATAACTACCCGTTGTTGAAAGACACTTATGATGATGCTATGGAGTTATTGTGTTCGCAGTTAAATGATGTTGTGGTAAAAAGAGCGTTAGGAACTGATGGTAGGACGGATAGAGATGGTAATTTATTGCCTCCTGATGAGAAAATGGCTTTTAGGTTGCTTGAAAAGTTTGATCCACGCTATAAAACGAAGAGTGAAACGCAAATTGGTATCACGATTGAGGAACTCATAAGACAAGTCAATAATAGAACCCAAGAAGCAATAGAACAAGAAGATGTTTAAGCGTTTTTTGGTGGGGATATGGCACGTGGTAAAAGGGATGGGGAATATCAAGGGGATAATCTCACTTTTAGTGGTATGGTTAATATTTAGTGGCGTTGGTTTGGCGTTAGTTGGGGCTTTGTTTAGAAACGGGTATCTAATTGGATTGGGAGGTCTTATTTTTGGTTTTTGGGCGGCACCATTTACACCACTTATACCCTTGTGTATAGCGGTGGCGATGTTGTTTCAAAGATATGTGTTAAGAGATAAAAGCGTGGGGTGGACACAAATAAAGATAAAGTTTAAAGAAGCGTTTGAAAAAGAGGGGGAAAAAGGTCAAGATGAGCAAGAAAAATGATTTTATGGATATAAATGGGATTGAAAATATCGCCGAATATATCAAATCTCCCCGCAAGTTCATCGAGAACTTTTGTTATATAACTACCAAAAAGGCGACTTTTGAGTTGTTAAAGTTGAATAAGCCACAAAGTATGGTGATGGATTATGTGGAGGAGTGTTTAGAAAAAGGCGTTCCAATACGAGTAAGGATACTAAAAGCCAGACAAATGGGTTTTTCAACATTGATTAGCGCGTTAGGTTTTTGGTGGGCGACAATGAATGAGTATAGTAGTTACGCTGTGGTGGCACATAAAGAGGACTCAACGATAAGTATTTTTGATAAAAATAGGATTTTCTTTGAGAACTTACCAAAAGCGTTGCGACCTAAAACCAATCGTTTCAACAGTGAAAAGATTAGTTATGACTATGTGGGTGAGGATCCGAATAGCGGGGGCTTGAAGAGTAGAATATTCTTTGGGACTGCGGGTGGTAGTGAGTTGTTTAGAGGCGAAACGATATTGTTTATGCACAAGAGTGAGAAAGCGTTTTGGGAAAATGTTGAGATTTTGAATAAATCTCTAAATGCGACTGTTCCACAACTACCATTTACTGCGATTTTTGATGAATCAACTGCCAATGGGTATAATCACTATAAAGATGAGTGGGACGCCAGTGTAAAAGGGGTAAATGATTATAAACCGTTCTTTTTTGGTTGGAATATGATGGATGAGTATCAAATGGAAGTTGAAGAGGGTTTTGAGTTTTTAGATATTGAAGAAGAATATATGTTAGTAAACGACTTAACAAGAGAACAAATGCGTTGGCGTCGGGCTAAATTGGTAAACGATTATAGTTATGATCTTGTTGATATTGCTAATGATGATATTGACGACTTCAAACAAGAATATCCACTAACACCGGATGAGGCGTTTATTAGTAGTGGTAAGAGTGTGTTTCCAAGCAAAGTTATCGCAAAAGGACTTGAATGGAGTCGTAAGAATCGCCCAATAGCAACTTATGATATTGCCAGTGTTCCTTTGAAAGAAAAGTTAGAAGTGTATAGTGAGCCAGAACGAGAAGAGATTTTGGAATATGACCAAGTTGTTGAGTTTGATGAAGAACAACAAAAGTATGTTTATGTTGAAACTGATTTGTTAGTAGGTAAAAAATATCGCTATGCTAACTATTTAATATCAATAGATACCAGTGGTAGTGGGCAAGATAATAACTACATCTCAGTTTGGCACACATATCATAAACGAAAAGTAGCCCATTGGAAGCGTAAAACTATAAGTGAAGAGGACTTGGCGAAAGTCGCAGTTGAGATAGCGAGATATTATAATAACGCAGTTATCGCACCTGAAACTAACTATTCGCATAGTTTAGTGGGTTTTATTGAGGACTTGGGTTATACTAATTTATATATTGGCGAGAGTTTTACTAGGGTTGATAAGAAAAAGGAAACGATGGAGTATGGTTGGAAAACAACAACTGTTACGAAGCCTTTGTTGGTTAGTAGTATGAAAAAAGCCTTAAATGATGATTATACGATTTGTCCTGATCTTGACTTTTGGGAAGAGGCAGAGTATTACTTACAATCAAAATCGCCAAGTGGAAAAGATATATACAACGCAGCCAGTGGACACCACGATGACAATATAATGGGTTCAATGATTGGTAGGTTTTTATGCGATTCTATAATGGTAAATCAAAACTATACATTTAGTAAAAAAGAAATTCTATTTGATAACAAACAAAAAAATAAAATTGGTGGTATAATAATAACGAAAGATAAAAATTGGTTGCCAGGATACCAAAGTAAGAAAAGCACAAAAAAATTTGAAAAAGGGGTGTTTAGAAATAATGCGTAAATGGAAGAAAAAAAAGAATAAGGGTTTATCGCAAGTGGATTATGAAGAAACGATCGAAAAATTAAGGCTTGAAAACAAAGGGTTAGAAGAGGAAAGGACTTATCTACTTAAGGTTTTACAAGAAAAAGAGTTGGTTATCAATAGTTTGAAAACCGAGAGAAGCAACAAAGTTAAAACTAATCACGAAAACAAGAAAAAGTGGCTGTATGGTTTTTATGGGGAAGATGGGGTTGATTGAAAATGGCTAAAAATAAAGAATATAAAACCGAAAGAGTAGCAACCTTGTTTAGAAATGGACAAGCCTATAAAAATGGTGCATTGAACTTGGAAACTGAAATTACAAGATCTATAAACTTCGTAGAGGGACGCCAATGGACTAACGCAAGTGGAACTGAGGACTACCCAAAAATTGTTTTGAATTATTTGAAACAAATTATGAAAGTAAGACAAGCGGGGATTTTACAAAACGATTATTCTTTTTTAGTCAATACACTTCGTTTTGAAGACACAAGAAAAATCCAATATTTCTTAAAGCACCTATATAACGAAAATAGGATTACCAAGAAAAACATAAAGGTTATCGCAGACAACTTCAAAAAAGGGACAAGTGGCTTGTATTTTTATTGGGATAATGATGCTCGTTCTACCCTATCTAATAAGGCTGGTAGGTTGAAATCTGAGGTTTTTGATATTAGGCAACTTGTTGTTGCTGATCCTGAAATTCAAGATATTCAAGAACAAGAGTGGCTGATATATATGATTAGAGAAAAAGTTGGAGCGTTAAAATATAAATATCCAGAAAAAGAAGAATATATTTTCCCAGATGGATACAATCCTAATGCTGGGACACAAAGAGAACAAGTGGGTGTTGATGTTGATGATGAACTAACATCTGTGTATATCCATTATTATCGCAACGAAGATGGACAAGTGTGTTATACGATTCATACAGAGTATTGTGTGTTAGAAGAAGAAACAGCCTTAAATCCTAATTATAAAGGTAAAAATCTTGAAGAAGTGCCTAATACTTTATCAAACAACGATAAAAAAGAAGAAGTCAAATACGATGAGAGAGTTTTTGGTTTATACCCATTCGCTGTATATGTTATGGACGAAAGGGACAATGTCTTTTATGGCGTTCCTGGTGCTTATGAGTTAATAGAGGCACAAAAGTCAATAAACGCACATTTCTCAACTTATGATTATGCGTTGGCTCAAAACGTTTTGGGTGGCTTCGTGATGAGAAAAGGTGTGTTAGGTGAACAAGAGATAACAACAGATAACGCACAAATAATCGAACTTGATGTCTTACCTAATGAAGATATAAAACAAGCCTTTGGTAGAATCCCTGTAAATAATGTTCCAAGCGATTCGCTAAACTATGGAAACGTATTATCAAGTAATATGAGAGCAGCGACTGGATCTACAAATGTTCAAATGGGACAAGCAGACTATTCTAATCAAACGGCGAAAGCAACAGAAATGTTATTAGCGAGAGCAAGAGAAAATAGCAGTGATTATGCGATATTGTTTGAAGAATATATGAAAGATATTGGGCAAATAATGTTTATGTTTTCTAAGTTCTATTATGAAAATGAAGAGTTTAATATCACAGAACACGGCAATACAAAAGACACTTATATCAATGAAACTTTCAATGGCAACGAATATCAAAACGAACAAATAAACTTTGATATTCAAGTTAGTCCATCAAATAGTTTTAATGAAAGTGTATTACAACAACTTGCGATGATGAGTGTTCAAACGGGGAACTTAAAGATGTTAAGCGTGTTAAAAATGCTTCCTTACAATACTTTTCCAAGTTATCAAGAGTTGTTAGGGGAATTAGAAAAAGAAGATATGACCCAAGAGATTATTAAAAAACAAGAAGAAACGATCGAAGAAATGCAAAAGGTTATGCAACAAATGGCTGATGAATATCAAAAATCGCAAGAAATGTTAGCGACTATGGATACAGTGGTTAAAGAAAACTTACGCTTAAAAGAAGATATGGCAAAAGTTTATGCGAGTGCTATTAAGCAATCACAAGACGCCAATACTAATGTATTAAAAGTTCAAGCGGAAATAAGGCGATTATTAGCAATTATGAATAAGGAATAAAAATATTAAAAAAGGTTTTTTATAATATAGTTGATTTTTATTTTTTATATGATAAAATATAAGTGAAAGTCGTGGGCTACCAGCGTTAAGGTAGTGTCGCACCTGAAGCGTTAGAAAGGAAAAGATATAATGGCAACAGAAAAAACACCTATTGAAAAAGAACTTGAAGATGATGACAACAAGTTTTTGGCTTCTTTGGAAGAATTAGATGAAAACACCAGCGATAACGAGGCTGGTGAGGCTGATGAAGCCGCTAAAAAAGAAGAAGAAGAGCAAAGACGAAAAAACAAAGATGCTGAGGAGGCTCGTAAAAGACGGGAAGCCGAAGCGAAAAAAGCAAAAACGGACGATACGCCTGATACACCCGATGAAGAAAAGGGAATGGATCCGAGAGAACAAGTGAGAGAACTTGTTAAAAAATATCCTGACCTTGATTTAAGGGAACTTGATGAAGATGTTGATTTTCAAGAGTATAGTAAAGGTAAGTGGGTTGCCGGAGGTAAAAGTATCACTGAGATTTATGAAGACTATGTAAGTTTTCGTGCAAGGATTTCCAAAGAGGAAGAAGAGGTTGTAAAGCAAAGATATGCTAAAAAATCGGGTCCGAGCCTCAAAGGATCTTCTGGTGGAACAGGTGGCACACAAAAAAGTGATGATATTTTTACTATGGAGGAAATGGAATCATTAAGTAAGAGAATGCCTTATATGAATCCAAAAGAATACCAAAGTATTTCAAGAAAATACGAAAAAAGCATTCAATATCATAAAAATAAAAAACAATAAGGAGAACAAGAATGGGAAACACATTAAATGTTAATTTGCCAAAGATCTCCCAAAAAATTTATCAAGAGTGGACTGCCAAGACAAGACTTGTGAAAAGTTGCTCTAACGAGTTTGAGGGGGAATTTGACTTAACTAATTTAGAGATTGATATTCCTGTTTTCGGGCATTTATCAATCCACAAAACAAGTATTAAAGAAAGAGATGTAAAACCAGCACCAGTTGAATTCAAGAAAGGCTCTACTATCAGAGTTATCATTGATAAGGGACGTTATAATCACTGGGGCGAAACAAAATTAAACGAACTAATGGATAAACTTGACGCAGAAGATAGCGAAACAAGACGTAGATTAGTTCAAGATTGGGCGTTAGACGCAGAAGAAGAACTTGGTATCGCAGTTGCTAAATTGCCAACAAGAAGACACATTAACGCCTATTCGTTATTAGGAAACAAAGCAGTTGATAAGACAAACATTTTATTATTATTTGATATTCTAAAAGCGAAAGCAAAAGCCGCTCATATGAATTATCAAGAATTTGATTTTTTCGCAAGTGAGAAAATCGGAACTATTGCTCGTGATGCTCAATTAGAGTTCAAGGCGAATCCAGCGAAAGCCGCTTTTGGCGATGGTTATGTAGGTCGTGTCAATGGTATTGACTTAATGGAATTAGAAATTGACGCATTAGTTAAAAGAAATGCGGACACAGCATTAGTAGAAGCAGAATATGCTATTTGGAAAACAAGAGATGGTATCCAATATGTAGTCCCTTTCAAAACAACTGTTAGTTATGAATTAGACTTATCAGAAGTTTTATTAGGTGGAACTGGTTATCAAACAGTTGAATATTATGATTTCTTCAACATTTATCCAGAAAGATTATATGTAGTTGATATTAAATATGACGCAAACGCTTCATTACCTACTTTTACAGGTGCTAATCCAACTGCTAATGTTATTAATAAAGACAACCTAAAAGCAGTCTTTGGAACAGTTAAATAAAAAGGGAGGATTAAAAAATGGCTGTTAAAAATATTAGATTAAATATTCATATTCCAGGTGTTGAAGGATTGCAAGCACCTATTGCATTTACAAGTGTAGCAACTGACGGAGATAGTTTTAGAATTCCATATCGTTATCCTTTTGTAGATGTTGCTCATTATAACCTATTAAAAGACGCTGGTGTTTTTAGACACTCAACAAAAACAGTATCCACGAAATTAGGTTCAAATATAACTGATACTGAAGGTAGTTTAGGTTTACAATTGCCTAGAACAGAGAAATTAATATTATTAGTAAAACGTAGTGCAAATGAAGATTCCGATTTAACAATTTCAGCAAACACTAGAACAGGGAAAAAAGAAGTAACGATTGAATTGCTTGCTGGTGGAACTGCAACTTACTTTTCAGTAGAATCAAGCGCAACAGAAGGCGAAGTAAAATTAACTTCAATGTCTGGTGCAACTGCAACAATAGCGGAAGGCGATAAATTCATTTATGATGGTGTTACTTATACAGCGTTAGAAGACGCAACTGCAGAAGCAAGTGCAATTGCAAGTTTAGAAGTATATCCAGCATTTCCAAGTGGTGTATCTACTCCAGTAGCAATTACAGCAATAGATGTTTTCCCTAATCATTCAGTCTTAAATGAAATTGATTTATACGATTTAGGGTTCTTTGTAGGTGGCTATGAAGACGAAAAAGGTGTAATTATCACAACAGAAGAGAATTCTGTTCAACTTGCTTTAATCGCACGATTCTAACAAAAAGACTTACTTTTGTATCATTTTAATCAAACAAAGAAAGAGAATGTAAAAGTTCTCTTTTTTTATTAACAAAAATCTTTTTTTCTTTCTATTTTTTTAATTTTTATGTTATAATGAAATTATAAGGAGATATATGCTTATGGGGAAATTATTTTTAATGCAAATAAAATCTAAAAGTATCTTAAAGGAAGACAAAAAAGCCTTACTAATACCAATGGAAATGGACGAAAACATTGAGGGTATAAAAGATAAGGTTGTTCACGATGCTTTAATTAGGGACGCAATGAAGTTATATCCACAATATACGAGAAAAGAAGACAAACCAGTTTTCTCTATTAGTGAATTAACAATGGAAGAATATACGAAATGGAAAGAAACTAATGTTTTGGATCAAGTATCGTATGCTGGTAGGAGGTAGAAATGGAACTTTGGGAGATAAAAGCCAATGCACTAAGGCTTATGTTCGCAGATAGCGGCTTGTTATTTAGTAAAGATGAATTTGAAAATGAAGTTGTTTATTCTAATGGCAACACAAGAGATAAACTAACGAGAATGAACGATAGTATAAGAAGAGCGATTGATCTATACTATCAAACTTGTGGGCAATTTGTAAAAAGAAAAACAGTAAAATATCTCATTGTTGACGATATAATCACTGACTTCTTGGACTTGACTGAAATAGATGATTTTGGTAGTGTTTCTCGCATTGATATAAATAAGAACAACAATTTAAGAATAAAAGGGCAAAAAGATGTTCCTTATTTCTTTAATCAAATTGATAAAGAGGTTGAAATTCTTATAAATATTCCAGACACGATTAGAAAAGATGAAATAGAATTTACTTTAAGTTATTACATAGAAGACGCTAATTTACCAGATGATGATAACTTGATTGAGTTAGAGTTTAATTTAGATTCGCTAAATATACCAAGTGATATTCAAAGAAAAATCCCACTGTATATAAAAGGCGAGATATACGAAGAAGATGAATATGCGTTAGCCCAAGCATCAAAAAACGAATATATACAATATTTGCTTATGCACAAAAGAAAATATGGTGGTGTTCAAACAAAAGTGCGTAGCATACATAGAAGAGGGTAAAAAGTGGCAATAAAAGAAAGAAAGATATATGGACTTGTCAATTTTAGAGGTTTAGATAAGGAGAATAAGCCCTTAAAGGTTTCTCCTTTTCGTGCTGTCGATGGAGAGAACTTTATTATTGATAGTGAAACTCTAAAAACAAGACCCGCTTTCAAGTATAAAAAAACACCATTTAAAGATGATGATCATACGATAATTGATTACTACCAATATGGCGAGTTATTTGTTTATGTGGTTGAAACAGGTTTTGTTATTGTTTTTAATGATAAAATCTTAACGAACATTACGACACCTAAATTGACAACTAATATTAGTAATATTAGTATCAATCAAGACTTTAAAGGACTAACTCCATTGTTTCAAGAGGAAAAAGATGTTTTATTTATATTTTGCCTAAACAACATCTTTGTTATCTCATCATTTTATAATGAAACGACAGGTGAATTAGAACACGTTATTTTATACGAATTATCTAATAAGCCAGCAAATCCTTTTAGTGTAAATCAAAGTTATTTTTCGATGTTTAATGATTTGCCAAGCCCTTATGAGCCTACTTTATTTTTAGGCAATAATCGTTTAGATGATGTAAACTTATTATCAAAAGTTTCTAAATATAAACTTTTCTCACAAAATAAAATAAACTCACAAGGTGGAATAAACACTTACCATTTACCGACTCATTATGACGAGGAAAAACACGGTATTAAATATGAAGTAGACATCACTTTTTATAAAGACAAATACAAAGGGCAAACTTTTCCTATCTTTTTGGGTAAAGAGGGCGAGAACTTTGAGAGTTTGGCTGGTTATGGAAATATAATAAACCAACAAAATCCTGTTTTAGTTGAAAAAGGTTATATAGCGAAAGAGAACTTTGTGTATCGAGGTGAAAAAGCCGAAACTCCAAAACCAGTTCCAGTAAAAGAGATTTTAGGACTAACAAAAGAAGAGTTTTTTGAAATGAGAGTAAAAGATAGTTCGCAAAAAATCTATCAGTATTTATTAAATTATGCAGAACAAAACTTAAAAGATACGCAGGGCGATCGTGTGTTAATTTTTAAGTTGCCTTATGAAAGAACAAGCGAATATCTTGTTAAAAACGATAGTGGTGTTGAAGTTGTTGATGGGGTTTTTGTAGAACAAAGTGAAGTTGAGATATATGTTCAATTTAGATATTTTGAAACAAGTGAAGTTTCCTTTGTTGATAAGGAGTCGCGACCAGGAATAAAAAAGGAAGTAGATGATTTTGAAGAAGATGTGGTCTACCCTATTTATCCATTAACAAAAGATGGATTAAAAGAGTTTTATATTGGAGAAACGGACGAGAATGAAGAGGGGATTCCTTTTGAGAAAAACGATTTTACAATTAATGATTTTAGAAATATGGCTAATAACTGGCTTGAAGAAAATAAAAATATTGTTGCCGACGAGGTTAATAATAACGAAGAAATAGTATTGAAATTACAAATGTTTGAAAGAAAAGTTCAAAACACCCCTGAATATTTGTCTGATATAAGTTATTATCAGGATTGGTCTTATTCTGGTGTGGTAGATGGTTGGAACACGTCGGTTGATGATCCAGATTTTGATAATTGGGACGATAAACCGGTTATCGATTTAGGCATTATAAATAAAAACAGGTTTGAAGAACCACCCCATAGCACTTATATGCTAAACGAAATATCAAGAAGAATAAGATTACAGATTAATGATTTGCCTGACGACAGTGGTTATGCTTGGGCGAAGTTTGAGTGGAGATCGTATTATATAGATGGCGGGGGAAATCCTCACGAACAAAAAGAAAAAATTGCGTTATCGTTTTATTATAGAAAAGGTATTTATCGTGAGTGGGAAAATAGGAACTCTTTTGTTATGACAACGAAAGTGATAAAAGAGGGCAACAAAATAGTTGATGACTTATACGAATTATCGTTTGATAAAGAAAAAAATACCTTTGTTTTTAAGTGTAAAGATTATTTTTATGATTTTAACAACGAACCAGCAATAGATGTAAAGATAACTTTTGAACACAACCCAGACTATCAAAAAATAGCGGAATCACGTTTTGGAACTACTTTTGGTAGCGAAAATAGATTATTCTTGGCAGGTAATAAAGAGTATCCTAACATTGATAGGTTTAATGTATCTAACGACTTATTAGGTGATAATATAAAGAATCAAAGTTATGAATTAACGTATTTTCCAAGTGGCAATTATCGCGTTTTAGGTGGTAGGGGTGCTATCAATGGTTATGTTGTTTCAACAGATACACAATTATACATAACAAAAGAGGACTACCCTAATGATCAAAAGTTATTTATAAGAAATAGAACAATGGACGACAATGGAATAGTTGGGTATAACGAGTTTAAGACTAATATAGAACGCACACCACTTAACAATAGAACGCTTGTAAGGTTTTATAACGATATTCTCGTCTTAGACAAAAATGGCTTATTTGGGCTTGAAATAGAGGGGAACGTATTAACTAACGAAAGAATGGTAAAAATGCGTTCAGGCTTTATTAACAAGGACTTAAAGGACAATATTTCAAAGGTTGGCAAGGATGAAGTTTTCATTTATGAAGACAACCATTATATGTATATGTTTGTTGGTAAAAAAGTCTATGTCGCAGATAGTAGATATGTTGATCAAAACCCTAACGCAGAACCAGGCAACTTCAATTATGAAATAGTTGTATGGGATATTCCAGTGGCGTTTAAGACAGTAAAAAGAATAAATGGCGATTTAGAACTTCTTGATAAAGATGGGAAACACATCTATATTATGAGAGATGATAATACAGATGATATTGTGGATAGAAAGAGGTCTTATCTATCAAAAAGTGTTGATATAAACGAAACAAGTTTATTTTTTGCGAGTGAGAATGGGCTTGTGGACTTTGAGGATAAAAAAGAAGTTGCTTTTGTCTTTGACAATGATAAGGTGTTTAAGTTGTTAGCGACAAGCGACGACGTAGATTTTGAAACGGACGACCTAACAAGTAAGTGTGTGATTAAAGAAGATTTTGCTTTTAGGGGAGTCGTTGATGGCGATACACTTTATTTGAAAACGGAGGAAAATATTTTTTTACCGATAACAGTAAACAACTTTGAAGCGTCAGAAAGAGAGTCTTTTACTTTTGAAGAGGTATCCTTTGACGAAAATGAATACGAAAAAAGACTATATATAGATGTTTCTAAACAACGATTATATCCTTTGGTCTATTATAAAGACGATGATAAAACAAAAGTTATATTAAGTCCATTTTATCAAGTGCCTGAGGTGGTAGAAAGCGAAAGCGAAGCGTTAGATTTAAGTTCAGGTTATCACAATCAATATATTTTTGAAAAGAACGACGGTGTGATGAAAGATGTTTTGATTATTGAAGAGAAAAAAGTAAAATTGCTTTGGGTTAGTGCTATTTTAGATTTTGGTAATAATCTATTTGAAAAAACAACGTTTAGGGCTAACGTTTACGCCACTAAACAAGAAAAAGACAACATAGTAACTATTGGTTATAGAACGATGCGAAAAGACGATTATCTTATGAAAGATATTGATATTGCTAATCAAAACAGTTTAGAAGCATTGAACTTTAATCGCTTTGGCTTCAACACATTTAGCGAAATGGGCGCTTCATTTCCATTAAAAGAAAACAACTTTTTATATATTCAGTTTGAAATAGTCGGGACTGGACCAATAGAATTAAACTCGATTGAAATTATCTACAAATTGAACAGACTATTAAAATCCATAGGTTAAAGGAGAAAAAAATGGCGAAAGATTTAGAAAATATTCTATTATCCCAAGAAGAAGAAAACAAAATTAAAGCAAAAACACCTGATAAACTTCCATTAAATCCGACTGCGATGGGGTGGTCTGGTCAAGAAGTTAGACGTTTTCTTGCGAAAGCATTGACTGACAAAGAGGGTAGTTTCCTTGCTGAATTCAAGAAAAAAATGATTGAAATAAAAACGCAGTTTGAAGATGTGTTTGGCGAGGGTGATGGGGATATACAGGGTCAAATTGATAACCTCATTTCAGAAAGTGCTAAAATGTTTAAGGATGTAACTTATAACAGCGTAAACGGTGTATTAACATTTATAAAGCACGATGATACAACCAAAGAAATTGATTTACCGTTAGAGTTGTTGGTTGAAAGTGGTTACTATGATGAAGCAGCAAATGAAATAGTGTTAGTTCTTGCTAATAGTAGCGAGATTAGAATACCCGTTGGAGATATTCTTAAAGGCATTGCAACTGAAACATATGTTGATGAACAGATAACAGAAAGACAGTCCCTTGTTAAAGTTAATCAAACGTCTTTAACTGAAGTAGATTTAGTTTATTTTATGCAAACATTGGAAGATGGTATGTATAGAATTAAGACGGATTTATGGGGACATGAGTTCTTATTCATCTCAGATATGAATTTACCAGTCGATGAAGATGTAGAAGAACCAGTTCTAGAATTAAGAAAAGAATATGCGAGATACACGTCAAATGGAACTAGTTATAGATACGACTTTGAGTTATTAGACTGGGTAATGTCTGCCGGTGGCGGCGGAGGTGGAGGCGGCGGCGGAGACGCTGTAACTATTCAATTAACTCCGGTTCCATTAAACTTTCCATTGAATTTCTCACACGCACTAGGAACAGATTTGTCAGTAACCGTTAACTTTACCCATAGTGAATTACAATTCGCAACATTGAGAATTTTAAGAGGAACATCAGAAGTAGAAACTCGTGGTGTAAATTTAGGTGAAAATGTTATTGACTTAACACCACACATTAGAGCAGGATCAAACTCAATTACATTAAGAGTAACAGATGGTGAAAGAAGCAGAAGCATTTCTTATAATATCACTGGAGTTACAGTTGGTTTGACCTCAACATTTAATGATGCTCTTATTTATGGTTCATCTGTAGATATTCCTTTCAGAGTTCAAACAGAGGCTCAAAGAAAAGTATACTTCACAATTGATGGAGTAACAGAAACATTAACAAATGTTCAATTAAACAATATAAAATCTTTAACAGGTTTAACTCACGGTGTTAAAGAAGTTGAAATTCAAGCAGCAGCCGTAATTGGTGAATCAGAGATTTTATCAAATAAATTAAGATTTAATATTATAGTGTCAACTGATGTCGCACCAGCTTTAATTTCAAGTAAATTTGACATAACAGAAGTAACAAGAGGTTCGTTGATTTCAATAGATTACATTGTATATAACCCAGTTCTAGAATTTAATGAAACAATTCTAAAAGTTGATGGAGTAACAGTTGGAACATTGACTGCTGACAGAAAAAGACAATTCTGGAACGTTAAAAATCTAGATGTAGGTTTGAGAACTTTAAGAATTGAATCAGTTGGAGTTTATAAAGAGTTTCAAATCAATGTTCTTCCATTAGTAGATATGGAGTTTAAAAACATTGAAGATCCTTTCCTTAAATTATATTTAACGGCTGCAGGAAAGAGTAATAATGATATTGGAAAGTTAACTTGGGAAAATTCATTTGGTAGTCCTTTAACAACTAATTTATCAAACTTTAACTTTGCTTCAAATGGATGGATCGATGACGCATTAGTATTCAACGGTAACGCAACAGTATCAATTCCATTCAAACCTTTCCAAAACACAGTTCCTCAAATAGGTAAAACTATTGAATTAGAATTTGAAACCACTGAAGGTTTATCAGATGAGTTTATCAGATGTATGCATAACAATATAGGTTTCGTTGTTTATAAAGATAGGGCTTTCTTAAGAAGTTCTAATACACAAGTAGAAGTTTTCTTCAAAGAAAATGAAAAGATTAAAATATCGTTCGTAATCAATCCAGTCGCAGGTTATACTTTAACTTATGTAAATGGAGTTATGACAGGTATTGACAGAATGAATACTCAAACAAGTTTCCAACAATCAACAGCACAAAATATCATTGTTAACGATAAGGCAGTGGATGGAAAATTATATAATGTAAGAGTATATGATAGAGCCTTGGAACATCAAGAAATTTTACAAAATTATTTATATGATATGGTTTCATTAGAAGATAAGATTAATGAATATAATTTTAGTGATGTCTTCAATCAAAGTGGAACTCCAGATATTGAAAAGGTTAAAGAAAGAATGCCTGTTATGACAATCAGAACATATGAGGCTGATGAATTTGGGAATAGATTACCTCAAACAAACGACTTTAGACCTTATGTAAGTGCTTACTATGAACATCATACTGACCCTGATAAAAACTTTAGTTTACCTAATGTTAGAATTAGAACTCAAGGAACTTCAACTTTACAATATCCAGTTAAAAACTTTAGACTTTATCAAGGTGATTTAGATTTAAATCCAATCGCATTCAATGATGATATGCACCCTGCAATTAGAATCAACTTAAAAGCAGACTATATGGAATCATCAATGTCAACTAACGCATCATTAGCAATGTTAATCAATACAATTTATAACAAACCAACCCCTGCAAAAGCAGTAGATGGTTTATCTAGAACTACAATTTGGAGTGAAGGACCAGTTGCGTTATTTCACGATGACGGTCAAACTGTTAGATTTGAAGGTGTTTATCTCTTCAATGGTGACAAAGGTGATAATAGACAATGGGGGTTCTATCCTGAACTTCCATTCCCTGAATCAGATATGAGAAGATTTGAAATTCTATTTAATGCGGCTAATAACGCTGTTGCATTTGTTAGAAAACCAGAGTTAACCGATGAAGAATTCTTAAAACAACTTGTTGAAGGTTTTGAAATAAGATATCCTGATGTATATGATGATGCAGAAGATGCTGCTGAAGCCAATGACTTTGAAACTTTAGAATGGATGTATAGTAAATTGGCAGATTTTATTGAATTTATATCAGACGCAGATTTAGATACACCTGAAGGAAGACAAGCGTTTAGAACAGAATTTGAACAAAGAGCAGAATTAGAATATTTCCTTAAATTTCTTTTATCAATCTTTATATTTGGATTAGTTGACAACTTTGGTAAAGACTTACTTTTAAATACTTGGGGTAATGAAGGCGGATTATATCCAAAATGGTATGTTGTATTATATGATATGGACTCTGGTGTCGGTATTGATAACCAAGCACGTATGACAGATTCAAAAGGAAATCTTATATTTGATTATAATATCGAAATGGAAGATGAGAATGTATATGCTCAAGCATCATCTAAATTATGGGACGCTATGGTTGCGTGTTATCCAGATGAATTAAAATCAACTTATGCAGAATTAAGAAGTTCTGCTTATACTTGGGAAAACATATGGAAATATTTATATACAAATCACATTGCAACAATTAGTAAAGGTATGTATAATGCCAATGCTATTGCCAAATATATTGAAACTCCTGGTTCAGAGGCTTGGTTGTGGATGTTAAATGGCGACAGAGTAAATCAAATGAGTCGTTGGATTAGAAATCGTTTGGCTTATTTAGATAGCAAATATGATTATAATACTGATCAAAAGAAAATCACTGCTCGTTTCTATATTGATAATACAGATGGTTTCAATATCCAAGTTAAGACTTCAATTCATCAATGGGTATCCGCACAATTAGGTAAACCAATAGCAGGAGCAATGAAGACAAGAACTTTACTTGGAGAAGTAGCAACATTAAATCATTCTTATGCAAGTGGAACAGCATTACCATTCGTTGAGTTTAGTTTGTTCAATGGACAATATATAACTGAACTAGTTAACTTTAAAGATTTACCATTAAGCACCCTTCAAATAGAACAAGCTGAACAACTTAAAGTATTGGATTTATCTAAAGCAACTCCAGACGATTTACTTACATCTATTTCATTCGGGGACAACTTTGAACTGGTAGAAGTAAATTTACAAAACAATTCAGGTTTAGGCGGACTGCTTGATTTAAGTGGAGCAATTAAACTTAAAAAATTAGATTTAAGAGGAACTGCAATTACATCAATTACGCTTCCAGTTGGTGGTGTATTAGAAGAACTTTATCTTCCAAATACAATTACATCATTAGAAATTAGAAATCAAGCCTATCTAACAAACATAGATTTAGCCGAAGGAACAGAACTAGAAGTTTTAATATTTGAAAATACGCCAATTGATTATAGAGATTTATTACCTTATTTATCTGAAGACGGGAAAGTTAGAATTCTAGGTGTCGAAATGTCGGCTTATGGTGAAGATTATTTAACTAGTATTCAAACAGATTTAACAGGTATCGGTGGTATAGATTCAAATGGAAATTATACGGATAAACCATTTATGCAAGGTATCATTAAGATTCAATCTGCGACTAATATAGATCCAGAATTATTAAACTGGTTTACAACTAATTTAGCAAACTTAACAGTTGAGGTCAATGTTGTTTTAAATGGATTACAATTTACTGATTATGAAGATTATATCGCTATAACAGGATACACTCAAAACACAACAGGTTTAATTGCTCTTCCATCATCTATCAACGCAGACTTAACTCCTGAAAACAATATCATATTTGGTATTGATGGGTGGAAACCAGTAACTAAAATAGCTGACGGTGTTTTTACAAATAAAGCATTTACAAGTATTCAATTACCAAATCAATTAGAAGAAATTGGTGCAAATGCATTTAAGGGCGCTAATCAATTCGTTGAAATAATTTTACCTGAAA
>Ga0265294_10003951_pt1 | contig 18688 bp, 17 predicted proteins | sample MunlanPumphouse3_FD_192504 | JGI IMG/M metagenome (GOLD analysis project Ga0265294, IMG submission 192504) | Groundwater microbial communities from a municipal landfill in Southern Ontario, Canada - Pumphouse #3 | ecosystem: Environmental > Aquatic > Deep subsurface > Groundwater | place...
AGTTTTAAAAAGAATAAAAAGGCTAGATCCTATAGGTGTAGGAGCAGCAGATTTAAAGGAATGTCTTTTGTTGCAATTACGATATAAAGAACAAACGAAAGCAGTAAAGGAAGCTATTCAAGTTTTAGAACAATCATTTGATGATTTTGCTAAAAAAAGGTTTGATAAAATCTTGCGTTTTCATCATCTTGAGGAAGATGATTTACGAGACGTAATTCATGAAGTGTCTGTGCTTAATCCAAGGCCTGGTAGTGAATGGGGGATAGCACAAGGAATAGCTTCAACACAAATAACTCCTGATTTTGTGGTCGAAGCCATTGGTGACAATCTTTTCTTATCTGTGGAAGGAAATGAGATGCCTCCTCTTCGAGTAAATAAACAATATGTAGAGATGGTCGAAGATTATAATGGACATAAAGCAAATCGAAATAAAGAGAATAGAGATGCTATTCGTTTTGTGAAAACAAAAATTGAGTCGGCTTATGGTTTTATAGAAGCTGTACGCCAACGGCAGGAAACACTTCGTCGTACGATGACTGTAATAATGGAAATGCAACGTGATTTCTTTTTCTCAGGAGAAGAGTCTGATTTACGTCCCATGGTGCTGCGGGATGTAGCTGAAAAAGCTGGATATGATATTTCTACTATTTCTCGAGTCAGTAATAGCAAATATGTACAAACTAATTTCGGTATTTATCCCTTAAAATACTTTTTTTCTATATCTTTACCTAGCGATAGTCAAAATGAAACATCCACACGTGAAATAAAAAGTGTATTAGCTCACATAATAGAGGGAGAAGATAAGCGAAAACCTTTAGCTGACGAGGCATTAACTCGTATGCTTAATGAGAAGGGATATCAGATAGCAAGACGAACAGTGGCTAAATACCGAGAGCAATTGGATGTACCAGTAGCCCGTTTGAGAAAAGAATTATAAAAATAAAAAAATGAAGTTATTTGCCAATATTATATCTATTTTTTTTAATCCTATTTTAATGATGACTTATGGTGTCGTTATGGTTGTTACTGAAACGTACCTTTCTGTTTATCCTTTACGTATGCGTATGTTGTTGGTTGGTACAACTTTTTTCGTAACGGTGGTAGTCCCTGGATTATATATTTTGATGTTAGTATTATGGGGTAAAGCATCTGATTTGGAATTAACTAATCGTAAAGAACGATTACGGCCTTATTTTATTTTTATATTTACTCAGATCCTAAGTGTGTTCTTATTAAAAAAAATTATGATTCCAGAATGGTTTATCAATATAGTCTATGGCTCTATTGTTGCCTTGGTTATCTCAATGGTTATAAATTTTGTATGGAAAATTAGTGCTCATGCTTTAGGAATAGGAGGAATAACTGGAGGGGTTATGGCATTAAGCTTAGCAGCGCATCAAAACCCTTTTTACTTTTTTATAATATTGTGGCTGCTTGCTGGTCTCGTAGGAACAGCACGTGTAATATTGCAAAAACATACAATCGGACAAGTGTGTGCAGGTTTTGCTTTAGGTTGGATTTGTATATTTTGTGGCGCTATATGGAATTACTATCAAATAATAATCTAATAAATATTTAGAACTATGAATGTCCCAGAGAATTTGAAGTATACTAAGGATCATGAATGGATACGTCAAGAAAAAGATGTAGCTGTAATTGGTATTACTGATTATGCACAAAGTGAGTTAAGTGATATTGTTTTTGTTGACGTGAGTACAGTAGGAGAAACAATAAAAAAAAGCGAAGTGTTTGGCTTTTTGGAAGCTGTTAAAACAGTATCTGATATGATGATGCCAGTGACAGGCGAAGTATTAGAGTTGAATCCTGAGCTTGAAGAAAAACCTGAAGTCGTGAATGAGGACCCTTATGGAGAAGGGTGGATTATTAAAATAAAACCTGAGAATATGGAAGATTTTAATGCTTTATTGAATGCTTCTGAATATAAGGATTTGATCAATAAATAAAGTATTTTTTGATTACAAAAGTCGGTACTATTAAAATGAAATAAAGGTTGGGTGAATACGATAAGATTATCTAATTGTATCTACCTAGCCTTTTAATTAAAAAATAAATGGATGTGAAACCTTTAGTAAGTATAATTATGGGTAGTACATCAGATCTCTCTGTAATGGGGAAAGCTGCTGATTTACTAGACCAAATGAAAATTCCTTTTGAGATGAGGGCCTTGTCTGCTCATCGGACACCTGTGGAAGTTGAAACTTTTTCAAAAAATGCAGAACAAAATGGTCTTAAAGTCATTATTGCAGGTGCTGGAATGGCTGCTGCATTACCCGGGGTCATTGCCGCTCAAACAAATATTCCTGTAATAGGAGTTCCTATAGCTGCAACATTACAAGGTGTAGATGCTTTGCTTTCTATGGTGCAAATGCCTCCTGGTATTCCTGTTGCTACTGTAGGAGTAAATGGCGCCCGTAATGCAGCCGTATTAGCTGCTCGAATTTTAGCCTTGACTGATAATCAGCTGCGAGAACGCTTGGATGACTTTCAAAAGGAAATGCATCAAAAGGTAATCAACGCTGATGAGCAAATGAGAAAAGAACAATACGAATATAAAGTATAAAAATGTGTTTTTTGAATTATAAAAGACGTGAGACAAGAACTGTAAATATTGGTAATATTCCATTAGGTAGTGATTATGTGGTTCGTATTCAATCTATGGCAAATGTTTCAACAATGGATACGGAGGCCGCCGTACGGCAAGCTAAAAGAATGGCTGATGCAGGATCTGAGTATGTACGTTTTACAGCACAAGGCGAAAGAGAAGCTACAAATTTAGGTGAAATACGAAAAGATTTGAATGATTTAGGATGTATGGTTCCTTTGATTGCTGATATTCATTTTAATCCTCGTGCTGCTGATGTCTCCGCAGTGCAGGTTGAAAAGGTTCGAATCAATCCAGGTAATTATGCCCCTACGTATGCTAAGATAAAAGATAAATTTGTCCCTTTTCTGAAGTTATGTAAAGAGAATCATACGGCTATTCGAATAGGCGTCAATCATGGATCACTGAGTAACCGTATGATGGAAAAATATGGTGATACGACCGAAGGAATGATTGCTTCTGTTAAGGAGTTTTTAGATATATGTGAAGCGGAAGATTTTCATGATATTGTAATTTCTGTAAAATCTTCTAATACGTCTGTTATGGTGCAGACGGTGAGAGCTTTAGTGAAAGTTTTGGATGCTAAAGGATTAAATTATCCTCTTCATTTAGGGGTAACGGAGGCTGGAGAAGGGGAAGATGGCCGCGTGAAAAGTGCCGTGGGAATTGGCACCTTGTTAGCTGATGGAATAGGTGATACGATTCGAGTCTCACTAAGCGAAGAACCTGAAGCAGAATTGCCCGTAGCTCAAAAATTGATCGATTATATAAATGTAAGTCGAAAGAATGTTCAATTGATAGAGGATAGATCTGGTTCAGAAAATAAGTTTTCAGAAAAAGGAGTCTATTTAAGTAGAGTTATAGACGTAATAGGGGGGAGTAACGTTCCTATTGTTGTAGCGGATGTATCTAAGAGTGCATTACTAAGTCGTTTTGAACCTAAACCTGATTTATTCTATATTGGTTCTGATGATGCTCATAATTGGCCTAATGAGATACCGTTAGCAGTAAATTTTTCTTATTGGAAAAATCAACCTCATACCTATCCTGTCTTTTTAGATGCTGATAGAAATGAAGTTTTAAATCACAAAGCTACGCTTAAATTCATTTCTCTTGATACCACAGAATTATCACCAGAATGGTTGGCTATTTTAGAAAAAGATAAAAATACGGTCTTATGGCTTCGTACGTCGCATCATAATGTGATAGGGTCTTTTCGTAGAGCGATTATTGATTTACATAGGAAACAAATAAAAGTCCCTATTGTACTTCATCGGACTTATGAAGATACCGATTTAGAAACCTTTCAAGTTAAAGCGGGGGTTGATTTTGGAGCATTAGTATTAGATGGTAACGTAAATGGTCTGATGGCAACGTGTCCTTCATTGCCTGCAGAAGCGCTAAATAGTTGTCTTTTCGGTATCTTACAAGCTACTCGTAAAAGAATAAGTCGTACAGAATATATTTCATGTCCTGGTTGTGGACGTACGCTTTATGATTTGCAAACGGCAGTAGCACGGGTTAAATCAGCTACAGGACATCTGAAAGGCCTAAAAATTGCAGTAATGGGTTGTATAGTAAATGGTCCTGGAGAAATGGCCGATGCTGATTATGGTTATGTAGGATCAGGAAAAGGAAAAATTAGTTTATATAAAGCAGGTGAATGTGTCAAAAAAAATATTTCTGAAGAAGAAGCTCCAGACCAATTGGCACATTTGATTATGGAACATGGAGATTGGAAAGAATAAAAGAATGAAAGTAAAGATAATAAATAATTCGAAGCATGAAATGCCTGCTTATGCTACGCCATTGTCGGCAGGAATGGATATACGGGCTAATTTGGAAGAATCGGTTATACTACATCCTATGGAACGTAAAATAGTGCCGACAGGTTTACGCATTGCTTTACCAGAAGGCTATGAAGCGCAGATGCGTCCTCGTAGTGGATTGGCCATTAAGAAAGGTATAACCTTGATTAATACACCAGGTACTATAGACGCTGATTATAGAGGGGAGATCGGCGTTATCTTGATCAATCTGTCCACGGAACCTTTTACAATTAATGATGGAGAACGTATTTGTCAAATGGTCGTAGCTCCATTTGTGCGCGTGAATTGGGAAGCGACCTCTAATTTGGATGAGACTGAACGAGGCGAAGGAGGCTTTGGACATACAGGTAAAAAGTAAATTCCAAGAACGAATAAGTTTACGAAAGAAAATCAAAAAGTAAGTTGATGAAAAAATGGAGTAATATTTTTATTGTGTTAGCTGTTATACTAGGAGGCCTTTGCCCTTTAAGTTTATTGGCAGATTCACACAAGAATAATAAAATACAAGTGAAAGCCAATCGTAAGTTGGATTATTTTTATTATGAAGGATTACGAATGAAGCAAAAAGGTCAAATTGATGATGCTTTTGAATTGTTTAATCGAGCTTATGAAATCGATTCTACGGCTTCGGCTGTATTATATGAATTGTCTTCATGTTACAAGGAATTGGAACGTGATGATATCTCTGTTGACTTGCTGACAAAAGCGGTAAAGCATGATCCTACTAATTTCACCTACCAATTAGCCTTAGCTACGATGCAAGGAGATATGGGGAAATTGACAGAATCAACTAAGGTTTTTAAGAAATTGACTCATGATTACCCAGAGAAATCTATCTTATTTTATTATTTAGCCGAAGTTTTAGCTAAATCAGGTGATCATCAAGGAGCTATTGATGCTTTTAATGCATTAGAAAATGATATAGGATTGAATGATCAAATAGTAATGCGTAAATATATGCTTTATCAGGCGATGGGGAAGCATAAGGAGGCTTTTGCTGAAGTAGAACGATTGATTAAGGAATATCCTAAACAAACGCATTATTATTTGATGTTAGGAGATCTTTATTTGAAAGCTGGAGAGAATGAGAAAGCTTATGCAAACTTTAAAGAAGTGGAAGAACTTGATCCGACCGATCCCCATTTAGTTATATCATTAGCCAATTATTATGAAGCGATAGGTAATTCGGAAACAGCTATAACGCAATTAAAAAGTGCTTTGCTTAATGAACGATTAAATATAAAAATGAAAGTAGAAATTCTTTCTCGTTATATAAATGGTTTGAGACAAGCTAAAAAAGATCTTTCATCTGTAGATGATTTATTCGCAACTCTTACAACGCAGAATCCTGAAAACACTCAATTGCGTAATATGTATGGAAGCTGGTTGCAATCACAAAATAAATTCATTGAAGCTAAGGAGCAATTTGAAACAGTGACCGAAATAGATCCAACGCAACAAGAGGCTTGGAATAGCTTACTCCATTTAGCTTTGCAAGGAGCAGATGAAAATCCAACAGAAATGATGCAATTATGTAAGCATTGTATAACCTTGTTTCCTAAATCATCAGAATACTATTTTTATTTGGCAATTGGTTATTACAAACAGAAAGATTTAAAGAAATCTATTCAAACTTATAAAGAGGGCTTGGAGGTAATACCTAAAGAAAATACAGGACTGATTTCTACTTTTTACGGACAAATAGGTGATGTCTATTATGAGCAGGGTGATATGAAAAACGCTTATGCTATGTATGATGAAGCATTGGTATATAATGAAAAAAATGTATTAGTCCTTAATAATTACAGCTATTTCCTTACGCTTGATAAGAAGGATTTAGACAAAGCTGAACGGATGAGTGCCTTATGTGTTAAACTTGAACCAAATAATTCAACTTATCTGGATACTTATGCTTGGGTTTTCTTTGTAAAGGGGAATTATACGCTTGCTAAGATTTATATTAAAATTGCCCTAGAAAAGGATGCAACAAAAAACCCTGAATTATATGATCATTATGGAGACATATTGTATATGAAAGGGGATATAGAAGCTGCCGTTGAACAATGGGAAAAAGCGAAGGAAATGGGAAAAGTAAGTAAAGTCTTAGACTATAAAATAAAAAAGAAAAAATATAAAGAGGAGAATCCTAAATGATAAATGAAGTGATTCATAAACTGACAACGGAAGTGAAAACGATTATACGTACGATGTTTTTACTTTTAATTTTGTCGAGTTGTGTATCTTCTCGTTCTTTTCACTCAACGCTTCCTGTATTGTCTAGAGATCAATTGTTGACAAGCTTAAGTCAACAAGAAGAAAGTTGTAAGACCTTACGTTCTTCTTTAAAAGCGCATATTAAATTCCCGGAAAAGAAGTTGAATTTATCTATGGAGATACGATTGATAAAAGATAGTATTTTGTGGATATCTGTTCGTCCTTTGTTTGGAATAGAAGTGGCAAGAATTCTTTATAAGCCTAATCAAATTATCATTATTGATCGTATTCATAAATGCTATGCAAAAGCTTCCGCCGTTGAATCTAGACGGTATTTACCTGCTGGTTTTGACTTTTATTCGCTTTCAGCCTTGGTCTTACATCAATTATTTTTACCTGGAAAAGCGGTTTATGGCACAGCTGAAAAGAATCCGTGGCGATTTATAACGAAGGCTAAAAATTCGTTTTTACTTGCTGATGATAGTTATGGAAGAAATTATTCCTTTGAGGTCGATGGGAAAGGGCAGTTAAGAGCTGTTCAAATCATTGATTTTAGAAAAGAACAGCATTTGAATTGGTCATATGAAGATTATAAAGAAATTACGGATGCTAATACGTATCCAAGAGAAATGAAAGGATCTGTAAGTGAGAAAGGAAAGGCTTTATTCTTTTTGCAATTTGATTTTTCTAAATGGCGAATGAATCAATCAATAAAGACGACGGGTTCTATTACTTCGAAATATAGAAAAATAAATATAGAAGAAATGTTACGATCATGCTTAAACGAAAAAAAAGAAGAGAATTGAAATATGTGGTACTCGGTTTATTTTTTTTCTGTTCAATTTTTGTTCTTTCTGCTCAGCAGTCGAAGAAAGTAAAAATATTAGAACAGAAAAGAGTAGAAGCGCTTAAAGAAATAGCCATTACCAATAAACTTTTAAGTGAAACGAGCAAAAATGCTAAACTTTCTTTGAATAGACTCCATCTATTGATGGGACAAATTGCTTCACGAAAAGAAATGATAGATTTACTTCAAGAAGAAATAAAAGAACTCGATAAGCATGTAGAAGAAACAGAGGAACAAATAAAAAAAACATCAAAGCATATAGAAAAAAACAAAAAAGATTATGTACATTCAATATGTTTAATCAAACGTCATAATGGGACTCTAGATAAATTGTTATTTATATTAGCAGCTGATGATTTTGCTCAAGGTGTCCGGCGTACTCGATATTTGAGAGAATATGCAACTTGGCAGAAACAACAAGTTAAAGAGATTATAAAGGAACAAGAGAAACTTAAAGAAACCAAGAAGGAATTGGATACTACGCTAGACAAGAAAAAGATACTTGTGAAAGAATCTAAAGAGGAAGCTATTAAATTACATAAACAGCAAGAAGAAAAAAAACAGCAAGTATTTCTATTAAATCAGAAGGAAAAAGAACTTTCTGCACAACTTGATAAGAAAAAGAATCAGGCTGCTGAGTTAAATAGACAGATAGAAAAACAAATCACTTATGAAGTAAAATTAGCAGAAGATGCTAGGCGAAGAACCATAACGGAAAGAAAACCTAGAGATAAAAGCAAAAAAGAAGAAATCATATCTGAACCGAAGCATAATATATATGCGATGACTACTATAGAAGCTAAATTGTCTAGCTCGTTCTCCGCTAATAAAGGCCGTTTACCTTATCCTGTGACGGGCTCCCATGTTATCGTGTCTGCTTTTGGTAACCAAAAACATAAAGAATTAAAGTACGTACGAACAAATAATAATGGTATAGATATACAAACTTCAGCCAATAGTGATGCTCGATCCGTATTTAAAGGTGTAATAACTAAAATCTTTTCAGTACCAGGATATAATACTTCAGTAATTGTGCGGCATGGTAATTATTTGACGGTATATTGTAACATAAGCGAAGTATATGTACGGAGTGGAGAAAGAGTCAATACTGGTCAGAAAATAGGAAAGATCTTTACTGATAAAGATACGGGGGATACCGTTATGCATTTTCAATTGTGGAAAGAAAAATCAAAACAAAATCCGGCACTGTGGATAAGATAAGGTGTAGGGATTAATTTTTTATGACAGATATATTATGGCTAAGAAAACAATAAAAGACACTCCTTTAATGAAACAATACTTCGACATCAAGGCGAAACATCCTGATGCCATCTTATTGTTTAGAGTGGGGGATTTTTACGAAATGTATGGTGATGATGCGGTAGAAGGGTCTAAATTGTTGGGCATTGTACAAACTAAACGCTCAGGATCAGAAAGTTCGCTTCCTATGGCGGGTTTTCCTCATCATGCATTAGATACGTATTTGCCCAAATTGGTGATGGCTGGTAAGCGTGTAGCTATTTGTGATCAATTAGAGGATCCAAAGAAAACAAAGAAATTAGTAAAAAGAGGTATTACCGAATTAGTAACCCCTGGTGTATCTATAGATGATGCTTTACTTAATCATAAAGAAAATAATTTTTTAGCAGCTGTACATTTTACGAAAAAGCAATTAGGCCTTTCTTTTTTAGATATTTCTACTGGAGAGTTTTTAACTACCGAAGGTTGCGAAGAAGATATTGATAAATTATTAAATAGTTTTTCTCCTAAAGAAGTGCTGGTTGAGCGAGGTAATCGTAAGCGTTTTGAAGAACGTTTTGGCCCTCATTTTTTTTTGTTTGAGTTAGATGATTGGATTTTTACTATTGATGCAGCAAAAGATCGTTTGCTTCGTCACTTTGAAACACAAAATCTAAAAGGGTTTGGTGTGAATCATCTAATAGATGGAGTGATAGCATCAGGGGCTATTTTATACTATCTTGATCAGACGCAGCATAAACAAATAAGTCATATAACATCACTTAAGCGTATTGAAGAAGATTCGTTTGTACGATTGGATAAGTTCACTATACATAGTTTGGAACTATTAGATTCAATGAGTGAAGGAGGGCGTAGTTTGCTTGATGTCATAGATAAAACGGTTTCTCCAATGGGGTCCCGTTTGTTAAGACGTTGGTTGTTGTTTCCTCTTAAAGATGTTAAATCTATAGTTAATAGGCAAGAGATTGTAGAACTTTTTCTTCGACACTCTGATTTAAAAGATGCTGTTGGCAATCAATTGATGCAAATGGGTGACTTGGAAAGAATTGTTTCTAAAATAGCCGTGAATAGAGTTTCCCCTAGAGAAATTGTGCAATTGAAAGTAGCGTTACAAGCTATTCAGCCCATCAAGAAGGCTTGTTCTGGGCAAGACAATAAAGGACTACGTTATATAGCCGATCAATTAAATCCTTGTGCTTTGCTGCGTGATCGCATTGCTAAAGAAATAACCGCTGATCCTCCAGCTGTATTAAATCGAGGGAAGGTGATAGCAGATGGCGTATCTGATGAATTGGACGAACTGCGCAGTTTATCTTATTCAAACAAAAAGTATCTACGAAAAATGCAAGAACGGGAGTCGGATCGAACAGGTATTTCTTCACTAAAGATTGCTTTTAATAATGTATTTGGTTATTATATTGAAGTACGTAATGCACATAAAGAAAAAGTGCCTGTCGATTGGATTCGAAAGCAAACACTTGTAAATGCTGAGCGCTATATAACCGAAGAATTAAAAGAATATGAACAGAAGATATTAGGAGCTGAGGAAAAAATTCAATCCATAGAAATTCATTTATTTAATGAATTAATAGCTTGTGCAACCGAGTATATTTCACAAATACAACTTGACGCAAATTTAGTTGGAAAACTCGATTGTTTGCTTTCTTTTGCTAAATCTAGTGAAGCTTATCATTATGTCCGTCCCGTTGTAGATGATTCGGATGTCATTGATATTAAAAACGGTCGTCATCCAGTGATTGAGCGACAATTACCCTTAGGAGAAAGTTATATTGCCAATAACGTTTATCTTGATAATGAAAAACAGCAAATTATGATTATTACTGGACCAAATATGGCGGGTAAATCAGCTTTGCTTCGACAAACAGCTCTTATTTCTTTACTCGCACAAATCGGTTGTTTTGTGCCTGTAGAATCGGCTCGAATCGGCATAGTAGATAAAATCTTTACCAGAGTAGGAGCTTCTGATAACATATCGGCTGGTGAATCAACTTTTATGGTAGAGATGAATGAGGCTGCTAATATATTAAATAATTTGACTCCTAAAAGTTTAGTTCTTTTCGATGAATTAGGTCGAGGAACAAGTACTTATGATGGTATTTCAATTGCTTGGTCCATTGTAGAGTATATACACGAACATTCTGGAGCAAGAGCAAAGACTCTTTTTGCAACGCATTACCATGAGTTAAATGATATGGCGCAATCTTTTGAACGTATTCATAACTTTAATATATCTGTAAAGGAAGTAGGGAAAAGGGTTGTGTTTTTGCGCAAGCTTGTACCAGGAGGAAGTGAACATAGTTTTGGTATACATGTAGCTCGAATGGCAGGAATGCCCAAAGTAATTGTGACTCGAGCCGCAGAGATATTGAAGTTGCTCGAAAGTCAGGGCAGTCGTGCTGAGCAGCAACAGGGGAAGAAAGAGAAGTCAAAGGGTTTGCGTGAAGAGGAAGGTTATCAATTAAATTTTTTCCAATTAGATGACCCTGTTTTGTGTCAAGTGAATAATGAAATTAAAAATTTAGATATAGATAATCTCACACCTATCGAAGCTTTAAACAAATTAAATGATATAAAAAAGATTATAACAGGATAGGGTAACATGCAGGTCTTTTTACAAACTTTGTTTTTTACTCAAGATATTATCTAAGATACATTTTGTTACATCGAAAATCAAAGTGAAATATTTTTTTTATACATTTGCAAATAGCATAACAACTTAAGAATATAAATATGAACATTAAATCATTTTTTTCAGCAGCGGCTTTACTTGCCGTTCCTGTCTTGCCGTTGATGGCAAAGACACGTCCAAACATTTTATTTATACTTGCGGATGATGCGACTTATTATCATTGGTCAGCTAATGGATGTCCTTGGGTAAATACGCCTAATTTCGATAGAGTGGCACATGAGGGTGTTGTTTTTGACAATTGTTATACGCCAAATGCTAAATCTGCTCCCTCTAGAGCGGTCTTACTTACAGGTCGTTATTCATGGGAATTAGGAGAAGCAGGAAATCACATTTCAAATTTCCCTCTTGATATAAAAGTAGTAACAGACGTATTAAAAGAGAATGGGTATCAATGTGCTTATACTGGAAAAGGTTGGGCCCCAGGTTTTCCTGGACTTGTGAATGGAAAAATTCGTGAGTTAACAGGGAAAGCTTATCAAGAAAAAACACTAAAACCTCCTACAACTGGTATTTTTAATGCTGATTATGCAGGTAATTTTGAACTATTTTTAAAAGATAAGGAAAAAGGGAAGCCGTTCTTTTTTTGGTTCGGTAGCCGTGAGCCACATCGTTCGTATCAGTATCATTCGGGTGTAGAGAAAGGAAAGAAAAATATAGATATGATCAAACATGTACCTGCCTATTGGCCAGATAATGAAACGGTACGTAATGATATGTTGGATTATGGTTATGAGATAGAATACTTGGATAAGCAGATTGGTAAAGCGATCAAAATGCTAAAGGAAAATGGAGAGTTAGAGAATACAATTATATTTATCACTTCTGATAATGGAATGCCTTTTCCTCGTTCAAAAGCAAATAATTATAATTATTCGAATCACATGCCTATGGCTATTATGTGGCCTAAAGGGATAAAGAATCCAGGACGCCGGATCAAAGATTATGTAAGTTTTGTTGATGTAACCCCTACGTTTCTTGATATAGCAGGAGTGAAAGATTATGAGAAAGTTTTGCCCTTGTCAGGGCATAGTTGGCGTTCTATTTTAGAAGACCAAATGACAGCAAAAGAAAAAGATATGCGTAAGATTATTCTCTTCGGTCGTGAAAGAGATGATTATGGTCGCCCTCATAATGCAGGATATCCTATTCGTGCAATTATGCGTGATGGCATTATATACATTAATAATATGTGTTCTGAACGATGGCCTGCGGGTCATCCCCTTACAGGATATTTAGATGTAGATGGTTCACCTACGAAGACGCAAGTTTTAAATCTTTATCGTGGAGGTATTGATGCTCGTTATTGGAATTTTAGTTTTGCTAAAAGGCCTGAAGAGGAGATGTATGATATGCGCAACGATATGGATTGTATAAACAATTTAGCGATGAGTCCAGACTATCAAGGGGTAAAAGAGGAATTAAAAGAAATCCTTTTTGGTCGCCTAAAAGAAATGAAAGATCCCCGTGTCGTTAGCGATAATCCAAATGTATTTGATCATTATAAATTTAACGAATCAAAAAATGAAAATTTTTATGAACGTATAAAAAGTGGGGAATTAACAGAACCTTGGAATCAAACACATTGGGTTAATCCTACCGATTATAGTGGATACCAACGTAATGCAAATTAATAAAGTTATTTGTAAACTAATGAAATTAAGAGGGGTGCTTAAAAGGCCTCTTCCTTAATTCATAAGTTAAAGATATATAAATCAGAGGTATGGCCTTATTGTTAGGTGAAATTAATTCGTACCTTTGCGACCCGAAAGTGATTATAAAGTTTTATAAACATATTAAGTAAAATAGAAAAAGAAATGCCTACAATTCAACAATTAGTTAGAAAAGGAAGGGTAGCTTTGACCGTAAAGGGTAAATCACCTGCATTGGACGCATGTCCTCAACGCCGTGGTGTTTGTGTACGTGTTTACACGACAACTCCCAAGAAGCCTAATTCAGCTATGCGTAAAGTTGCTCGTGTACGTTTAACCAACTCAAAGGAAGTGAATGCTTATATTCCAGGAGAAGGTCATAACTTACAAGAACACTCAATCGTTTTGGTGCGTGGTGGTCGTGTAAAAGATTTACCAGGTGTACGTTATCACGTTGTACGTGGTACTTTAGATACAGCTGGAGTAAGTGATCGTACCCAACGTCGTTCAAAATACGGAACTAAACGTCCAAAAGCTAAGAAATAGAACCAAAGTATCTATTCTTACCAAACTGAGTTTTTAATCAAAGAATAAACAAGTTTGAGTTGTTTGGATAGGCTGTGGGTTGAGTAAATAGTTCGGCGGAACTGTTGAAGACAATAAATGGCAACCAAAAACAAAAACAAAATTTTTTTACAACAAAATGAGAAAAGCGAAACCAAAAAAAAGACAGATCCTTCCAGATCCAGTCTTTGGTGAAGTAATGGTTACAAAATTTGTGAACCATTTAATGCTAGATGGCAAAAAAAGTACTTCTTATACAATCTTTTATACAGCATTAGATAAAGTAAAAGAAAAATTGCCTAATGAAGAAAAATCGCCTTTAGAAATATGGAAGGCAGCCTTAGATAATATCACTCCTCAAGTAGAAGTAAAATCTCGCCGTGTAGGTGGAGCAACATTCCAAGTACCTACCGAAATCCGTGGTGATCGTAAAGAGTCTGTTTCAATGAAAAACATGATTATTTTTTCACGTAAAAGAGGTGGAAAGACTATGGCAGATAAGTTGTCAGCTGAGATAGTTGATGCTTTTAATGAACAAGGTGGTGCTTTCAAACGTAAAGAAGATATGCATCGTATGGCAGAAGCTAATCGTGCTTTCGCACACTTCAGATTTTAATCAAACAAATTTTAATTATATTATATAATGGTTACAAAAGCTGACGAGCAACTGCAATTTACCAGAAATATAGGTATTATGGCTCATATTGATGCCGGTAAGACTACGACATCAGAACGAATCTTGTTTTACACAGGGTTAACACACAAAATTGGTGAGGTTCACGATGGAGTAGCTACAATGGACTGGATGGCACAAGAGCAAGAACGTGGTATTACTATTACTTCTGCTGCAACTACTACATTCTGGACTTATGCAGGTGGCAAATACAAAATAAACTTGATTGACACTCCAGGACACGTCGACTTTACCGTTGAAGTAGAACGTTCTTTACGTGTGTTAGATGGCACTATCGCTACTTTTGATGCAGTAGGTGGTGTAGAGCCTCAGTCTGAAACCGTATGGCGTCAAGCAGAAAAATATCATGTACCTCGTATTGGTTATGTAAATAAGATGGATCGTTCTGGAGCCAACTACTATGAGGTAGTTCGTCAGATACGTGACGTATTACATGCTAATCCTTGTCCTATTCAAATTCCTATTGGAGCTGAAGAAAACTTCAAAGGAGTTGTCGATTTAATAAAAATGAAAGCCATCTTGTGGCATGATGAGACTATGGGTGCTGAATACTCTATGGAAGATATCCCAGCAGATCTATTAGAGGAAGCACAAGAGTGGAGAGGCAAGATGTTAGAATCTATCGCAGAGGTTGATGATTCTATTATGGAAAAATTCTTTGATGACCCTGATTCTATAACAGAAGAAGAAATTATAGCTGCTATTAGAAAAGGTACTTTATCGATGGATTTGAATCCAATGACTTGTGGTTCTTCTTTCAAAAACAAAGGTGTTCAAACCTTGTTAGATGCAGTTTGTGCCTTTTTACCTAGTCCTGAAGATACAGAATTTGTGGAAGGTACAGATCCTGATGATTCAGAAATAATTATTCGTCGTAAACCTTTGTTTGATGAACCAATGTCAGCTTTGGCATTTAAGATAGCAACTGATCCTTATGTAGGTCGTTTGTGTTTCTTCCGTATCTATTCGGGTTCAATTCCAGCAGGTTCTTATGTTTATAATAGTCGTTCAGGCAAGAAAGAACGTATATCTAGACTTTATCAAATGCATTCCAATAAACAAAACCCTATGGAGGTTATTGGATGTGGTGATATAGGTGCTGGAGTAGGGTTTAAAGATATTCGTACAGGTGATACGTTGTGTGACGAGAAACATCCTATTACTCTTGAGAGTATGGAGTTCCCTGATCCAGTAATTGCTGTTTCAATTGAACCTAAGACGCAAAAGGATTTAGATCGTTTAGATTTAGGTCTATCTAAATTGGCTGAAGAAGATCCTACGTTCCAAGTTAAGACCAATGAAGAAACAGGACAAACGGTTATTAGTGGTATGGGTGAGCTTCACTTAGATATCATTGTAGATCGTTTACGTCGTGAATTCAAGGTAGAATGTAATCAGGGTAGACCTCAGGTTACCTATAAAGAAGCTATTACGAAACCTGTTGAACTTCGTGAAGTTTATAAGAAACAATCTGGTGGTAGAGGTAAATTTGCCGATATTATTGTTTCTATTGAACCTGGAGATGAATCTGCTGAAGAAGGATTAGAATTTATAGATAAAGTAAAAGGAGGTAATGTTCCTAAAGAATTTATCCCTTCTGTACAAAAAGGTTTTGAGAAAGCCATGCATAATGGTGTATTAGCAGGTTATCCTCTTGTTAGATTGAAGGTTACGTTGAAGGATGGTTCTTATCATCCCGTTGACTCTGACCAACTTTCGTTTGAGGTTGTAGCTATTCAAGCATTTAAACATGCTTCTGAACAAGCTGGTCCTGCTCTATTAGAGCCTATTATGAAAATGGAAGTGGTTACTCCCGAAGAAAATATGGGTGATGTAATTGGTGACTTGAACAAACGTCGTGGTCAGGTAGAAGGCATGGAATCAAGCCGTACAGGAGCACGTATTGTAAAGGCAATGGTACCGTTAGCCGAAACATTTGGTTATGTTACGACTTTACGTACAATTACTTCAGGTAGAGCTACTTCTTCTATGCAATTCGATCATTATTCTCGCGTATCTAATAGTATCGCAAAAGAAGTGTTGACCGAAGTGGATGGACGAGTTGAATTGATCAAATAATTCCGTAACTTATAGATATATATGAGCCAAAAGATCAGAATCAAATTAAAGTCTTACGATTATTCATTAGTAGATAAGTCTGCTGAGAAAATCGTAAAGACGGTGAAAACTACGGGAGCTGTTGTTAGTGGTCCAATACCATTGCCAACTCACAAACGTATCTTCACCGTGAACCGTTCTACGTTCGTTAATAAGAAGAGTCGTGAACAGTTCCAACTATCATCTTATAAAAGATTGATAGATATTTATAGTTCAACTGCTAAAACAGTTGATGCTTTGATGAAACTAGAATTGCCTAGTGGAGTTGAAGTAGAAATTAAAGTGTAGTAATTAAAAATTAGTGAAATGCCAGGATTATTAGGAAAGAAAATCGGAATGACATCCGTATTCAGTGCCGATGGGAAAAATATCCCATGCACTGTTATCGAAGCAGGTCCTTGTGTAGTTACTCAGGTTAAAACTTTAGAGAACGATTCTTACGAGGCTGTTCAACTTGGTTTTGTCGAAAAAAAGGACAAACATACAAGTAAGCCTATGCAAGGTCACTTCAAAAAAGCTGAAGTAACCCCACAAAGATACTTGGCCGAGTTCAAGGATTTTGAGACAGAGCAAAAGAGTGGTGACGTAATCAATGTAGAATTGTTCGCCGAAAACACTTTTGTTGACGTAATAGGTACCTCTAAAGGTAAAGGTTTCCAAGGAGTTGTAAAGCGTCACGGCTTTGCTGGTGTAGGTGAGTCTACTCATGGTCAGCATAATCGTTTACGTGCACCAGGTTCTTTGGGTGGAAGTTCTTACCCTGCGAAAGTATTCAAAGGTATGCGTATGGCAGGCCAGATGGGTAACGAACGAGTAACGGTTCAAAACCTAAAAGTGATTAAGATTATCCCCGAACATAACCTTTTGATGATTAAAGGTTCTATTCCAGGGGCAAAGGGTTCAATCGTTTTAATTGAGAAGTAATGGAACTGACTGTAAATAATATTAACGGTGAAGATACCGGAAAGAAAGTGACCCTAAATGACGCAATATTTGCTATTGAGCCAAATGATCATGCCATTTATATGGATGTGAAGCAAATGCAAGCAAATAAGCGTCAAGGTACTCACAAGACAAAAGAAAGAAGTGAACTTTCAGGAAGTACTCGTAAACTAATCCGTCAAAAAGGAGGAGGTGGCGCACGTCGTGGTGACATCAAGTCAAATATTTTGGTAGGTGGTGCACGTACGTTTGGTCCAAGACCACGTAGTTATAGTTTCAAATTGAACAAAAAATTGAAAGACTTGGCTCGTAGATCTGCACTGACTTACAAAGCAAAAGGGAACGATATTTTGGTTGTGGAAGACTTCAATTTCGAAGCGCCTAAAACAAAAGAATTCATAAAGATTATTAATAATCTGAAAGTTGATAGCGCAAAGATTTTGTTAGTTCTACCAGAGCAAAATAATTTCGTATATTTGTCAGCTCGCAACTTGCAAAATGCTCAAGTTATGAGAGTTTCAGAAGTGAATACTTATGCGGTTTTGCACGCTAACAAAGTGATCATGATGGAAAGCTCTGTAGCTGTTTTGGACAAACAATTTAAAGCATAAGGGGGTAATAAATATGGGAATTATAATTAAGCCTATCGTCACAGAAAAGATGACAGCAATCACGGAGAAAATGCCAAACCGTTATGGTTTTAGAGTTCTCCCAGATTCGAAGAAGCCTGAGATAAAGCGTGCGATTGAAGAAATGTATAATGTACATGTAGCTTCCGTTAATACGATGAATTATTCAGGTAAAAGAAAAAGTCGCTATACTAAAGCAGGTTTACTTTCAGGTAAAACCAATGCTTACAAAAAAGCGATTGTAACATTGAAAGAAGGAGAGACAATTGATTTCTTCAGTAATATCTAATTAGAGAAATGGCAGTACGTAAATTAAAGCCCACGACACCGGGGCAGAGACACAAAATTATTGGAGCGTTTGATACAATCACTGCGAGCGCACCAGAGAAGTCTCTCGTAGTTGGTAAATCTAAAACGGGTGGCCGTAATAATACGGGTAAAATGACTATGCGCTATATAGGTGGTGGTCATAAACGTCGTTATAGATTAATTGATTTCAAGAGAATTAAAGATGGCATTCCTGCTACAGTAAAATCTATCGAGTACGATCCTAATCGTAGTTCTCGAATAGCTTTGCTATATTATGCTGATGGTGCTAAAACTTACATT
>Ga0265294_10003952_pt1 | contig 18686 bp, 14 predicted proteins | sample MunlanPumphouse3_FD_192504 | JGI IMG/M metagenome (GOLD analysis project Ga0265294, IMG submission 192504) | Groundwater microbial communities from a municipal landfill in Southern Ontario, Canada - Pumphouse #3 | ecosystem: Environmental > Aquatic > Deep subsurface > Groundwater | place...
ATCAACAGAAAAGATTTGTGGGGGAAGTCTTACAAATACACTATTTACGCGAAGGGCAACGGTAAATTCAGAATAGGGACAATCCTCTACAGTAATAAAAAAGACGGAAAAAAAACGATGGACTATTCCTGGATGGATAATTACATTGACCTGACAGAAAAATATCAGGAAATCAGTTTCAATGTTCAAACCGCCGACACCGATGTCTACATGATTTCTTTGCTGGCGGAAGTTCAGGGAAAAGATAGCAAAGTTTTTCTTGATGATGTCGCCTTAGTTGAAATCAAAGATCCCGCAGTTAAATTGGTAAGTGGTCAACGTCATTTGATTATCCCCCGGAGAACACCGCGTCCGGAATTACGTTTCCAGCTTTCTCGCAACGAAAAACCGTTTGCTAACGAACCGATGAAGCTCAAAACCACTGATATCCTTGATGTACAAACTGATGCCAACGGCACCTTGCTTTATCCAGCCGGAACAGTTGCCGAAAATGAAGCCGGAACAATTCCGGTTGCGGCTTCGCATCCAGCTTCCAGTAGCGTGGCTGAAGCTTTTGTAGATGTTGTTTCACCGGAATGGTTCGCGACCATGGATAAGATGGCAAAACGAATTAAATTGGCCAAACCATTGAGTATTTTGTACATTGGCGATAGCTTAAGCGATTTTGACCGTGGACATAATTATGTTGACAAATTAGATTTCTTCCTTAATAAGTATAATCCAGGAAAAGTTGATTTTTACAACTACGGAGTCGGCGGTGACTATATCGAACGTGTTCTTGACAGAATCAGCGGGAATCCTCGCGCTATACGCAAAGAACGTTATGACGGCATCTTTGATACAAACTATGACCTGGCTTTTATTTTTCTCGGACATAACGATAGCAAAGCAAGCAGTGCGAACGACTTCAAAATTGCGCTTGTACCTCCCGAAAAACAAGAAAAATGCTACCGGGCATTAATCGCCAAACTTCGTGAAAAAGGGATTCCAAGGATTGTTTTAATTTCTCCTACTTCATCTAATTTTGAGGTTTGCAATAAGAATTCTCAGAAATTGGCCAAGCGTGTCCACAATCGTTTTGGTGAACCCAAACATCTTGAAGCATTTGACGCTGTACTGAAAAAACTTGCAGCAGAGTTGAATGTCGAATATCTGGATGTATACTCTCCAACCCGCAACCATCCCGATAAACCGGAATTATTCCGTGCAAGCGACGGGGTTCACCTTTCAACATCAGGCCACCGGCTGATGGCGGAACAACTGTTGCAGTTTATGGTTGCCGGTCAATTATCAAAATAATGTTTAAGTCAATTATCTCAAGTAGAGGATAACTTCTGAGGATGTTAATCAAATTCTGCTGGGGTCAAGTTCTAAAAAAAGAGGATAAAATGAAGACAATCGTAACACTGTTAATGTTTTTCTCAATTTTTGTTCTGTCTGCAGATGAAATTTTTGTCAATTCGGCAACCGGCAGTGACAGCAATTCGGGAACACTACCGGCGCCATTACGGACATTTTCCACTGCGCTCGCAAAAGCCAAACCCGGAGATACCATCCGCATGATGCCGGTCGATCAGCCGGTACATGGCAGTTTTATGGTTAAAGACAAAAACGGAATTCCGGACAAACCGATCATTGTCGATGGTGGATTCAATACCTATATCGGTACGTCACCGATAAATGAGAAACAATGGGAAATGGTCGAACCCGGACTCTATAAGCGGGTCAGGTCAAATGTCGCCAAAAGCATGTTGGGACGTTATTTTATGTGTTTTAACGGCCAAATAAATCGCATGGGGCGTCCCGGTAAGTGGCGCGGAGCGGAACTGAAGAAATTAGAGGAACTTAACGATTACGAATGGACTGTCGTTAACAACACCGACTTCTATTTTAGAATTCCCGCCAATAAAACCCCATCTGATTGTAAAGTCGAAGAACCAGTGCTGATTTCCGGTGTTCAACTCTCCGGTGAGTCGTCGCATCTGGTTTTTCGCAACATGATCGTCAAGAATTTCTGGAACGACGGCTACAATATCCACGGCAACTGCCGCGATATTTTGTTCGAAAATGTGGTCGCGCTTTATAACGGTGATGACGGCATCAGCGCGCATGGAACTTGCCGGATTACCGTCCGTAACTTTATCGCGATTGGCAATAGTACCGGCATCTGTCATGTCAATGACTCGGAAGGTATTCATGAAAATATCTATATCGCTAAAACAGCGGCGCGCGATCTTTTTATGGTAAATCGCAAAAATACTTTTCGCAATGTGGCTATTGAAGGAAATTCTCCAGGCGGTATCGAATTCACCTACAGTAGCAAACAAAAAGGTATTTTGGGTGAAAGTCGATTGGAACAATGTTTTTTCTATTCCATGTCGCCCGGCGGAAAACTCGCATTTTCGTCAAAAAGCAAAGTTACAGCTCATGATGTCATTAGTTACAATTATCAGCATGGAAGACTTCCTGACAACTGGCAGATCGCGGATAACCCGGAAATGATGGGAAAGCATATTGCAAAACTGAAGGAACAGCTCTTTGCCATTTTTAAGAATAAATTAAAAAGCTATGAATAATAATTTTGTTTGGGGTGTCGCTACCGCCGCCTATCAGGTGGAGGGTGCTTGGCTTGAAGACGGAAAGGGATTAAGTATTTGGGACGCTTTTACACATATCCCATGCAAAATCTCGCACAACGATACCGGCGATATTGCTTGTGACCAGTATCACCGGTATGCTGAAGATGTCGCGCTAATGCGCGAACTGGGCGTGAACGCATATCGGTTTTCCTTATCATGGTCACGGATTATTCCTGACGGTTCCGGGCAAGTAAACCCGGCCGGCATTGCTTATTATAACCGCTTGATTGATTGTTTGCTGGAAAACGGTATTACCCCTTGGGTAACGCTTTATCACTGGGATTTACCGTTGGCTCTGCAAATGGAAGATGACGGTTGGCTCAATCGCAAAACCGCAAAGAACTTTTCGCGTTATGCCAAAATATGTTTCGACAACTTTGGCGACCGGGTAAAAAACTGGATAACTCTGAACGAACCTTGGTGCAGCGCAGTTTTAGGTCATGGTTTGGCGGTGTTCGCGCCGGGACGGTGTTCGCCAGACGAGCCATACCAGGCTGGACATCATTTGTTGTTAGGACATGCTATGGCAGTAAGAGAGTTCAGAAGCGGCGGATTCACGGGTAAAATTGGCATTAGCAACAACTGTGATTGGCGTGAGCCACTTACGGAAACGCAGGAAGATCGTCTGGCTGCTCAACGCGCGTTAGAATTTTTTTACGGCTGGTTCACCGACCCGCCGGTGAAAGGAGACTATCCCGATGTGATGCGGGAACGGCTTGGCAACAGATTGCCGCAATTTACTGAGGAAGAAAAAAATATGCTTCGCGCCAGTGTTGATTTTCTCGGGTTAAATCATTATACCACCGCCTTTGCGTCGGCAACACCCACTGGTGACCAGATCGATAACATCAGCGGCAACGGCGGTATGAGTGAGGATCAGGAGGTGTATCTGAGTGATTCACCCGAATGGGAAAAAACCGCGCTGCAGTGGAATGTTGTGCCCTGGGGTTTTCGCAAAATGCTAAACTGGATTGGCGACCGCTATCCCAGCCTGCCGATCTACGTTACCGAAAATGGCTGCACTACTAATGATTCGTCTCGTGAAATAGCTGAAAATGACGAGTCACGTTGCCGCTTTCTGAGCGCCTATATTGACGCGATGCAGCAAGCCGTCGATGCCGACGGTCAGAATGTGCAAGGCTACTTCTGCTGGAGTCTGTTGGATAACTTTGAATGGGTTCACGGATATTCACAGCGCTTCGGGCTCATTCACTGCGATTTTGAAACCCTGGAGCGTACACCAAAGAAATCCTATTATCTTTTCCAAAATATCATAAAAAAGCAAACCCCCATCCAATTCAGTAATCTTGCTGATAATGCAAGATAAAACATCATTTACTCCAAACCTGAAGTAATTAACGGACCAACTAATGCTCTGTAAAGCTTAAAATTTGGCTTTACTGCCGTGTCGTTTAAAATCATCCATAAATCTTTAAAAGAGACTTGTCGGCTGTTTGAAAAGTGCCTTGTTCGAGGTTAGATTTATATCTTTTACAAACATTGATTCAGGATATAGATATCACATATCGAGAGAGGCCGCGGGTATGAAAATTGAGTTGGTTTTACATCCTTCCGGAAACCTGCGCATTATATCGGCAACCGCAAGCGATTATGAAAGCTGGGATGCTCCGGAAAATACTTCAAAGATATTAACGGAAAACTTTGCTTATGGTAATGGACGTGGCTTGCTTGCATTGATCAGGGAAGAATTGCCGGCAGGAATTCCTGCGCCATTTCGCTATTTTCGCAAACAAGCGCGCGAATTTATCACTCGGCTCTGTCATGTCCAGGAACCGGAAAATCGCGATTTGACCGGGTTGTTTAAAAGTATTCGACCGGATCGTACAGCCTTCGGTTTTGAAGCTTTGGAAGCGCCGCCAATGCGTGGTGCGGAATACATAAGTGCGGATTGGCTTATGAGCTTGCATTTGGAACTGGAGCTTCAAGTTCAGAATGAATTCAATGCTGCCGCCGGAAGTTTCAGCGAATGGGTGCGCAAGCTTAATCCGGCCTGGAAAAGTGTTGGCAAAGTCAGTTTTCACCTGGCGGAAAACAAACAGGACAAAACCGGGGATTATCCTTTTGCGTTTATCGCCACCTTCATCCACCGATTATCAGAAAATGATGTGCCCAAGCATCTACCGCTCGGAGCGGCCGTCAAAGCCTATGCCAATGACCGCAATGCATTGCTTACCCTGTTGAGACCCGTTCAGTCGGCAGGGGAACGCAGCGATTTGATCGCGAAACTACTGGATAGCCGTGAAATCTTCCGTCCGCAGGCATGGACAGCGCGGCAGGCATATAATTTTCTCTGCGATATTCCGCTCATCGAAGAAAGCGGTGTCATCGTTCGTATTGCCAATATCTGGAAAAATACCACGCCGTCTAAGGTAAAAGTTTCGGTCAATATTGATCTGAAAAAAGGGCAGAAGCTCGGCATCAACGCCATGCTGGACTTTTCCTTCAAAACCGTTCTTAACGGCATGGAGCTTACCGGAAAAGAGCTGGAACAACTGTTAAATTCCGAAGGCGGTCTGGTTCGCATTAAAGGTGAATGGGTCGAAGCTGAACCTGACAAAATCAAAGCGCTACTGCAGCAATGGAGTGAAGCGACCCATGTGACCGATGCAGGTTTTTCATTTTTTCAGGGATTGCGAATGCTGGCTGGCGCGAATTTGCCGGGAATGGGCGCTACACCTGAAGTTGATCGCGAATTCTGTTCTGTCAACGCTTCCGGAAAGCTTAAAGAACTGTTGTCAGAGTTGCAGAACCCGTCACTTATAAATTTGCCGGAACTGCCCAAAACACTGAAAAACACTTTACGTCCATACCAGCTTGACGGAGTCCGGTGGCTATGGCGTATGACGGAGCTCGGCATGGGCGGTTGTCTGGCTGACGATATGGGATTGGGAAAAACTTTGCAGGTACTGACTATGCTGTTACTGTTGAAACAGCGGGGCGATACCAAACAAATTCCGGCATTACTGGTGGTGCCGGCTTCGCTGTTGCAAAACTGGCGGCTGGAGGCGGCGAAGTTCACTCCTGATCTGCGTTTCGGCATACTTCATCCGATGACACTGAACGATGAGGACATGGAACAACTGTCGGTATCTCCGGAATCTTATTTGCAGCAATTTGATGCGGTAGTGACTACCTACGGTATGCTGTCACGGCTGGAATGCTTGCGCAAGATCAGCTGGACTGCAGTAATCATTGACGAAGCGCAGGCAATCAAAAACCCGCAATCCAAACAGAGTAGGGCGGTACGAAGTCTGCACAGCTCCCGCCGCCTGGCTTTGACCGGAACTCCGGTAGAAAATCGCATCACCGACCTGTGGAGTGTGTTCGATTTTATCAGCCCCGGTCTGCTGGGACATATTACCGGATTCAAAGATTTTATCAAAAAACTCAATACCGAAGACGGTAACGTCAATTACGCGCCTTTGAGACAGTTGACTAAGCCTTATATTATGCGGCGTTTGAAAACGGATAAAAGCATTATCACTGATCTGCCGGATAAAACTGAAATGAAAGTATATTGCCAACTTGCCAAACCCCAGGCCGTACTGTACCAGCAGGCAGTCAGAGAGATGGCCAGAGAACTTAAAGAAGCCGATGATATCAAACGTCGCGGTCTGGTCTTCAAATATCTGATGATGTTCAAACAGATTTGCAACCATCCGGCGCAATTTTCCGGCAACGGCGAGTATGACGCAGATTCCGGCGGGAAATTCCTCCGTCTGTCGGAAATAGCCGAGGAGATCGATTCGCGACAGGAGAAAATGCTGGTTTTTACCCAATTCAAAGAGATGACTGAACCGTTGCATGAACATCTTTCGCGCTGTTTCGGTCGCCCTGGTCTGGTTTTGCACGGCGGTACTTCAATCAAGCAGCGTCAGCATCTGGTTGAACATTTTCAGAGCGAATCCGGGCCGCCATTTTTCGTACTGTCGCTGAAGGCTGCCGGAACCGGTCTCAATCTCACTGCTGCGAACCATGTTGTCCATTTCGATCGTTGGTGGAATCCTGCGGTAGAAAATCAGGCCACCGATCGTGCTTTTCGGATTGGACAGCGCCATAACGTGCTGGTGCACAAATTCATCTGCCGGGGCACGGTTGAGGAAAAGATTGACGCTCTGATTGATGACAAAAAAGGGCTTGCTGATTCTTTGCTCAGCGATGGCGCAGAAAAACTGCTGACCGATATGAATAATGAAGAATTACTTAAATTTGTAGAACTTGATGTCAAATCAATTTTATAAGGAAATGATAAAAATGGCTCGTAACAGATATGATGATTATGATGATTATGATTTCGGTTATCCTCAATACATCCCGGTCGCTCAGCGCAAACTTGATGCCCAGAAAAAGATTAAATCCCTTAACGCCAAAGGTGAAGAACTTTCCCCGGTGGTAATCGAAGGACGCGCTATCGCAAAAACTTTCTGGGGCAAAGCCTGGTGTGACAATATCGAATCCTATCACGATTATGAAAACCGTCTGCCGCGCGGCCGCAGTTACGTCCGGAGCGGAGCTGTTATTGATCTAAAAATCACCAAGGGAAAAATTACCGCTCTGGTGATGGGGTCAGAACTCTACAAAATTAATATCACCATTCAGGAACTGGCCAAGGATAAATGGGCCAAGATCAAACGTGATTGTACCGGTAAAATCAGCTCTTTAATCAATTTGATCAATGGTAAGCTCAGCCCTGAAATTATCGAATTGCTGTGCCGGCAGAAAGTTGGTATATTCCCGGAGCCAAAAGAAATAAAAATGACCTGCAATTGTCCCGATTGGGCTGATCTATGCAAACATCTGGCAGCAGTTCTTTACGGCGTCGGTGCCAGACTCGACAAACAGCCGGAGTTGTTTTTCCTATTGCGCAATGTGGATCAAAACGAACTGCTTTCTGCAGATATTGCCGAGACCTTAGTCGATAACAACGCGCCGGATGCTCTTGTCAGTAGTGAACTCGATAATATCTTCGGCATTGAACTTGACTCTCTTGAGGTGGAACCTGCTTCGCTTCCGAAGACTGAAAAGAAGAAACCCGCACGCGCGAAAAAAACTGCGCCCCCAATAAGTACGGCGACGCCAGTCAAGCCCAAGAAACGCAAGTTGAAACGTAAAAAAACAATATCCCCAATCGCAGAACAAGTTGCGACGGCGGTCAAACCAAAGTCCGCGCGTCGGCGTAAAAACGAATCAGCAGAAACTGTTCCCGTGAAAAAATCGACGAAAAAACCCACAAAAGTCTCGAAAGCCAAAACCTCATCTAAAAAATCATAAGCTATGGTGATTTTACCTTGTTCCTGGAAAACCTTCGGAGATGTAGTCGGATTAATTTCTCAACACTCACGCCTGTAATGGAACATTTTTGTGTAAATGGTATAAAGATTTAAAACAGCTATTTACGTGTCTTAAACTTCGCGCGCGCATAATGCGCGCGCGAAGTTTAAAGAAACGTTTTTAATTCCTTTGACAACAAATTTGCAGGAATTTATAAGTCGGTTCAAAAAAAAATAAAAGCATTGTTGCTTTTATGTTTTTAGAGAACGGATTGGCTTTTAATTATTCTAAAGTACGGAGGTATCTGGCGTATGCTTCTGCATTCATCATATCATCCAATTCAGTTGAATCAAAATCCTTCATTTTACATATCCACCCTTTTGATTCTGCAGATTTATTAATCATGCCAGGATCATCGTTGAGGTCGTCATTAACAACCGATACTGTTCCGCTGATCGGGCTGTAAACATCGGAAGCCGCTTTTACTGATTCAACAGTCGCCACCGTGTCGCCGATAATGTAGTCATCGCCTTCAGAAGGCAGTTCGACAAAAGTAATGTCGCCGAGTTCTGATGCTGCGTGTTCAGAAATGCCGATAGTTGCTTCGTTGCCGACAACGTCAACCCATTCGTGATCTTCAGTGTAATATTTCATGGTAACTCCTCTCTTTTTTTATTGCCTTGTAAACGTGATTCGCCAACACAATGCCCTGAGATGACAAAAGTTCAAGACTGTTTTTATTAAGATTTTAAATTTTTTTAGATTTTATTCCTGGCAGTGCCGTTTGTGTAAAACGGAAGTCCGCCAATTTTGCCTTGAATTTGTGATTTTCCGACATTTAGAAATACTGCATCGTTTTTGTTAACACTGCCTTTTGACACATAAGCCAAAGCAATAGCATGTCCCAGCGAGGGGGCAAATCCACCGGAAGTAACAATGCCGATGGTATTTTGATTTATATCCAAAAGTTCAGTATGCTCACGAGCCGCGCGGCGTCCTTCAAGATAAACTGCCACCAGCTCACGTTCACCAGGGGTATTCTCCAAAGCCTTGCGACCGATAAATTCCCGTGATGGAAAATCTTCCATTTTCAACATAAAGCCGTAACCGGCTTCCAGCGGAGTCGTTTCCAGATTCAACTCGTGTCCGTAGAGAGCCATTCCCATCTCCAGACGTAAAGTATCACGCGCGCCCAGTCCGGCAGGTTTAACATTTTTGAATTGGAGAAGACGCCGCCATAGTGTTACCGCTTTGTCCATTGGAAAATAAAGTTCGAATCCGAGTTCGCCAGTGTATCCGGTTCTGCTCAGCAATACTCGAATGCCGTCAATTTCAACCCATTGCCAACGGAAATATTTCGGTAGCTCACAAATTTGAAGACCGGTAAGTTCGCTGATAACCGTCGCGCTTTCCGGTCCTTGCAAATCAAGTTTTGCAGTTTCATCGGAGATATCCACCAATTCAATGCCGTTTGGTAAGTGTTTGCGAATCTGTGCTACATCGTCGTCGCGTCGCGCGGCATTGGTGACGATGAAATAATCATCTTCGCCGAGGTAATAGACAATGAGATCATCAATTACTCCACCGGCGTCATTGAGCAGAAAATTGTATCGACATGAACCAAGAGACTGATCAAAAACCGGACGAGCTAAAATCTTATCTAATGCTTCTCGTGCACCTTTTCCAAAAACTTTGATTTCTCCCATATGGCAGATATCAAATAATGAAACATGTTCACGCGTATGCTGATGTTCCGCCAAAATTCCTTCAGCATACTGTACCGGCATATTCCAGCCGGAAAAGGGAACCATACGCGCATTTAGCGTCATGTGTTCGTTGCACAATACTGTACTTTTTAATTCTTCGCTCATGATGTTGCCTCTTTTTTCCTGAGAATTCCTGTTTTCTATTTCAAATCGCAATACTTTGAGGTTCTGCTTACTTTGTTTTTATCTGTGTTTAGTACATTTTTAATCAATAATGAAATTGGAATTTACAATGAATCAATGAAGTTTCAAACTTTCTATTAACTTAACAGCAAAAAACTTTCAATTTCCAAATAGTGGTCGCAGCATATTGAAAAATGCGAAACAAAATTCGAAAGACTGCAACTGCTTTGCGCTAAGTTTCTTATGGATGAATTTTCTCGTCCACACTCAACCGTTATTCATCTCGCCCATCGTCCTTAACAAAAAAATCCAAACCACCATTCAACTTGTCCAAACCGATATTTTCAGTTTTGCAGAACACTGGTGTATCGATAAATATATTTACTGTCGCATAAAATTCTTACCCAATTATTTTTGCTGGTTCCGCCAAAATAATTATAATTGTGGGCAAGAGTAATATCATCAAAGTCATCTGCATAATTCAATAATGACATATTGACGTTTTTAAGATTATTAATGCAATTGATCGATTTAGCATATTGTTGTGCTTTGGCAAGTGCCGGCAATAGCATACCGGCCAAAATTGCGATAATTGCAATCACGACCAGCAATTCTATGAGCGTAAAACTCAAGCAGTTATGACTTTTTTGTTTGATCTTGATCATTTCTAATACTCCTGATTTTTTGGTGTTTAAAAGTTGTTTTAGCTGAAAAAAAAACTTTTTTTCAGTCTGACTATGCTGAACAGTTTGTTGATTTATTGACCTCCATGTTTTTTTAATTAAATTATCACGTCGTAAAGATTTTCATGTAATTCAAGAGCCATACTTTTGATTTTTTCATGATCATTGTCGTTGTTTGTTTGTGGTGTCATTTGGACATAACATTTGCATTCCTCATTCTTTAAAAATAAACGCTGCCGGAACTGAAAGGTTTTTGGGTTTACTGTCATTATTAGTAAGCTGTTCAAGGATTAAAGCTGCGGTTTTGCGCCCTAGAATATCCATATTAGAATCTATTGTAGAGAATGCAGGAATAATTTTTTTATCAAAAAAATTCTCAATATTATCATAACCTACTATGAAAATATCCCTGTTTACCTTAACCTTAGCTCCGGACGACTGAATTGCATCTATTATTCCTAGCACCGTGAGATCTGAAGCGCAAAAGATGATTTTATAATGTAGTATTTTTTGCAGATTTTTTTTGGCCATGTCACAGGCATACGACCTGTCCATCATGAAATTACGCGCTTCAGGCTGGTATAGTAAGGTATCAATAACATATCTGCAATGGTGTTTCTCTGAGGCAGAAATAAGATTTGACAGTTTAGTGTCGGTGCGAGACCCGCTTGCTCCGATAAACAGGATGTCAGTTCCAAATTTATCAGGAATACTTTGCAGTGCCGCGCTATATGCTTGTTCCAATTCAGTTTCGGCAATGGTAAATTGTTCTGGTAGTTCTGATGGTGTCGAATAAAGCGTGACGACGGGTACGCGCATCTTTTTCAATGCAGCAATCACTCGAGGACTAATTAACGAACTGCCTAAAATATATCCATCGGCAGAATTAGACATTAAAAAATCTAAAATATTATTTTCAATGTCCTGCTCTTGGCCGGATGCCCATAAAAGTAATAATAAATATTCATGTTGCTGCAGATACCCGCAAAGTTCACGGATAAATATAGCGAATGGCGGCGAACTTAGGTCATTTTCAATTGAACCCAGGATCAGACCTATTTTGAAGTTTTTTTGTGAAGCAAAGGAGCGCGCGGAACAATTAGGACGATAATTTAAGCGATTGGCGATGTCAAGTATTTTTTGCTGTTGCTTGTCGCTGATCATGGCAGAATGAGCTTTGTTCAATGCACGCGATACGGTTGAAGGATTTACTCCTGCCAAGTTCGCTATATCGTTTAGAGTTGTTTTTCGCTTCATTTTTGCATCTCGATTTTATGATAATATATCTAATTATAATCTTTTTGGGGAAAAATGCAAGTGCTTGCATGAAAAAATAATTAAAACATTATCAGACTAAAAACGGATGTGTTTTTTTAACCTGTTTCTAACATTGTCATAATCATACGCTAATAACTCGATAGTAAGTTTAATTACAGAAGCACAATAAAGTGCTTAAAAGTAAGGAGACAGTAAGATGAAAAAAATGATGGCAATGCTGATGGCATGTGGTTTGTGTGCGGGAGTAGCAAAAGCACATGGGCAGGGAAACACAATCAATGGGGCAGGGGCTTCGTTTCCGGCACCAGTTTATCGGGTATGGACTTATTTGTACAGCGAGAAATCAAACATCAGGGTAAATTACCAATCGCTGGGTTCAGGGGCGGGGATCAATCAGATAAAAAGCGGTACAGTTGCGTTCGGCGGTAGCGATAATCCTCTGGAAAAATCTGAACTTGACAAGCACGGTCTGATCCAATTTCCGATGTTGATGGGCGGAGTAGTACTGGCAATTAATGTGCCTGGAATATCCAGTAATCAGTTAAAGTTGGACCAGGAAACATTATCCAAAATTTTTCTTGGGGAAATAACGAACTGGAATGACCGGTCGATAGCCAGATTAAATTCCGGACTTAATCTTCCTGATCTAAAAATTACGGTGGTCAGTCGTGCTGATAGTTCAGGTACGACCTATATCTTTACCAACTACCTGAGTAAAATTTCCAAGGTCTGGGCGGAAAAAATCGGGGCAGGGCCGGCCGTGAACTGGCCGGTGGGGATTCGCGGACAGAAAAATCCGGGAGTATGCAATAACATCAAAAAGATCCGTGGCGCTATCGGTTATACCGAATATACCTACGCTATCGAATCAAAGCTTTCGACGGTGGTATTGCGTAATCTGGATGGGAATTTCGTCAGCCCGACGATTGAAAGCTTTAAAGCCGCCGGAGCCAATTCGGACTGGAGAAACGCGCCCGGTTTCAGAATGATTCTGACGGAACAGCCCGGAGCGGACAGTTGGCCGATTACCGGACTCACTTATTTATTGATTCATCGCGAACAAAAAGATTCAGCATTGGCAAAAAGTTTGCTAGACTACATTAAATGGTGTTTTGAGCATGGCGCGCAGTCCGCAATTAAACTGCATTATGTGCCGATGCCGGAAAATGTGATCAAGATGGTTTATGATGAATTGGATAAAGTTCGTTACGAAGGGAAAAAATAACGATGCGCAACCGCAGAAAACATCCGATTTCTCCTGAAACGATAGACCGGGTATTCAAATATACAGCAATAGCCGGAGCAATTCCGGTATTGCTGTTGATGGTCGGTTTTTTAATTCAGCTGTGCTGGAATGCCTGGCCGGCATTTCGGGAGTTCGGATTTAATTTTCTGATTTCGGTAAAGTGGGATCCGGTCGCAGGGGAATATGGCGCTTTGCCGGCAATAGCCGGAACGATTACGACCACTGCGATTGCATTGGCCATTGCGATACCGCTAAGCTTTACGACGGCGTTGTTTCTGGTTGATGCTCCGGGCTGGCTCGGAACTCCGCTCAGTCATGCCATTGATCTGCTGGCGGCGATTCCCAGCATCATTTACGGAATGTGGGGGCTGTTTGTATTGATACCATTTATGCAGCTATACATTCAGCCGCGCCTGGCCTGGATTCCGTTTATGGGCGAAGATTACAATGGTTTCGGTTTCGCTACGTCCGGTTTAATTCTGGCATTGATGATAATGCCGTTTATTTGTGCGATTATGCGTGACGTCTTCAGGATGGTACCCTCAGTGTTGCGTGAAGCTGTCCATGGTATTGGCGCGACACGCTGGGAGACTGCTTTTGACGTAACGATGCGTTACGGCAAGCGCGGACTGCTGGGCGGAATTTTTGTCGGGCTGGGGCGGGCAGTCGGAGAAACGATGGCGGTATTATTTGTTATCGGTAATATCCATGAATTGCCGCGAACTTTATTTGGGAGCGGAACAACTATCGCTTCGACGCTTGCTGCAAATTTCGCGGAAGCAGAAGGAATGTTCCGCAGTGTCCTGTTTGCGCTGGGATTAGTATTATTGCTGATGTCCTTTGGTGTACAGATTGTAGCGCAATGGTGGCTGATTTATGCGGTGAAAAAATCCGGAGGTTACAATGGTTGAACATGGATTCAGACGACGACCGTTATTTTTTCGCAAAATGGCCGATATTTTATCCCGCACCTTTGCGCTGCTTTCAGTGGCGTTGGCGGTTTCCGGGATGATTTGGATCATCTGGGTAACCATTTCTTATGGTGCAGGCGCATTGAGCTGGGAATTTCTGCTTGAACCGACACGTCCGTGGGGGCTACCCAAAAACGGGGTGGCCAACGCGATTATCGGGACAATTTTGGTTACCTTCGGGGCGGCGGTAATCGGTGTGCCACCGGCAATTCTGGGCGGAATCTATCTGTCCGAATTCGGTAAACACAGTCAAATCGGCAGTTTTATGCGGTTTTGTACTAACGTAATGATGGGAATGCCTTCGATTATTATCGGATTATTTGTATATGCAGTTATGGTGGTTCCGACTGGGCGTTTTTCCGGCTTTGCCGGTTCTTTGGCACTGGCGGTAATTATGTTTCCTGTAGTAATGAGAACTACCGAGGATATTTTGTTGATGGTGTCGGATACGCTTCGCGAATCGGCACTGGCTTTGGGGATGAGCCGTACCAGAACGACTTTATGTATTGTCTGCCGTTCCGGGCGAACCGGTTTGATTACCGGCATATTGCTGGCGATTGCGCGCGCCGGAGGGGAAACCGCGCCATTGTTGTTTACAGCGATGTGGAGTGATGCCTGGCCAACTCGATATTTTTCGCAACCGACTGCGAATCTTCCGGTACTGATTAACGAATATGCGACCAACTCGCCCTATGATGAAGTTCAAGCGATGGGCTGGGGTGCGGCATTGCTGATAACGGCGGCAATATTGGGGATGAATATTGTCAGCAGAATATTTTTCAGGGAGAAAAAGCATGGATAATGAAATTTTCACTAAGCAGTGTGCGGCGATGCCGCCGGAAAAAGTCAAGATAGCAGCCAGAGGAATAAATTTTTTCTACGGGAAGAATCAGGCTTTATTTGATAATAATTTAGATATTGCCGAAAATAAAGTGACTGCGGTAATCGGACCGTCGGGTTGTGGTAAATCTACGCATCTGCGGATTTATAATCGAATATTTGAGCTTTATCGTGAACAGCGTGTCGAAGGCAGTTTAATTTTTGACGGTTCTGATATTCTTAACTCAAGTGTTGATGTGTTGGAACTGCGACGGCGAATCGGAATGATATTTCAAAAGCCTACTCCGTTTCCGATGTCGGTTTTTGATAATGTGGCTTATCCGCTGCGTCTTCATTTCAAAATGAATCGTCGTGAAACTGCTGATTGCGTCGAGGACGCATTGCGCAGCGCATCGTTATGGGATGAAGTAAAAGATAAGCTAAAGAAAAGCGGACTTGCATTATCCGGGGGGCAACAGCAACGCTTGTGCATCGCGCGGGCGATTGCCGCACGTCCCGAAGTATTGTTGATGGATGAGCCGACTTCAGCCGTCGATCCGGTTGCTACAGCCAAAATTGAAGAACTTATCCTGGAATTGCAGAAACGTTTCACAATTGTCATTGTGACACACAATATGCAACAGGCCGCGAGAGTTTCCGACTATACGGTTTTTTTCTTTCAGGGCCGCATAATCGAGTTTGACACAACAGAAAAAATTTTCACCAATCCGGGAAAACAACAGACCGAGCAATATATTACCGGACGTTTCGGATAATCATAAATAAGGATGGCATAAATCATGAAAAGACATTTTGAAAATGAAATAACCTATTTGAAAGATGCCGTGTTGCGTCTTGGCAGTGAGGTCGAGGAGGCGCTCAGTACTGCCGTTTCCGCCGCAATTGGGGGAAATGTCGAGATTGCCGCTAAGGTCATTGAGCATGATAATGTTATTGACCAGGAAGAAATCCGCATTGAGGAAGAATGCCTGAAAATATTGGCTTTGCACCAGCCTATGGCCGGGGATTTGCGATATGTGATCGCACTTTTGAAAATGAACAATGAACTGGAGCGAATCGGTGATTTGGCGGCCAATATTGCCGAACGCGCGTTGAATCTGGCCGAAGCACCATTGATTCCAGCTGATAAATTTGATTTTGAGAGCATGGTCAATGAAACCAGAAATATGTTTCGTAGCGCACTGAATTCGCTGGTCGGACAAAATTCGCAAATGGCGGCAGCAGTTATTCGCAAAGATGATGAAATAGACGCCATGCATAGCGCCAATTTTCACAAAATCAGTAGACTCATTCCAGCGCATCCGGAATTATCGGACTATTACTTAAGCATATTGAGTGTATCACGCAGTCTTGAACGCATTGCCGATTGCGCCACCAATATCTGTGAAGATGTGATTTATCTTGAACAAGGGCGTATTGTTCGCCACACCAAAAATCTTCTTTCATGACTCGATTAAAATTATGTTCTCATCAAAATAATAAAAAATTAGACATAACCAATTTTTAAGGTTAAAATATTATAGAACGGTTTGAAAAAGGTGATTGCACAGTTATTTTATTCAGCCATATAATATTAATTTAATGCCCTGATTCTTCAGGTTTAAATCACACAGGTTATGATGATTTTATGGTAAAAGAAAGAATCTCAAGCAGTTTAGAGGATTATTTGGTGGCTATTGCTGAGATAATATCTGCCAGCGGCCATGCGCACACCAAAGATATCGCTGAGCGATTGAAGGTAAAAATGCCTTCCGTTACCAATGCGCTGCAAGCACTTTCCGCACGAGGTTTGATCCGTTATCAATCGCATTCTCCAGTGGTCTTGACCGCGCTGGGGGCCGAAATTGCCGCAGTAATTCTTCGTCGGCATAACGCTTTGAAAAGTTTTTTCACTGAAATTCTTAAATTAAATTCAGATGAAGCGGAAGATGCTGCCTGCAAAATTGAACACGTCATCGGCGAGAAGGTCATGTCCAGAATAGTGACGCTTCGTGAAGCGATTGCAGAACGCGGTGACTGTGTAGCATTGCGCGAATACCTTGATGGCACAATGCCGCAAATTTGCGCCGACAGTAAAATCGCCCGTGAAGACCTGATTCCACTCAGTGAGTTGGCTATCGGGCACACTGCAGTGGTCATAAAAGTCGGCGAAAATCTTCGTGGAGTCAGAAAATTTGCCGATCTCGGACTGGTTAATGGTACTGTGGTTACGATGGAAGGTTTTGCTCCGCTTGGCAATCTGATGCGGGTTAGAGTCATGGGGAGCAGTCTTTCTATCCGCTCCAATGATGCTGCTCATATCAAGGTAAAAATAACACAATAAAATAACAGCAAATAAAAGGACTTCTGTATGAAGCAGATTTACCGGGTCGCATTAGCCGGCAATCCGAATTGTGGAAAAACCACCGTGTTCAACCTGCTTACCGGAGCACGGCAGCATATCGGTAATTATTCAGGGGTAACGGTAGAACGTAAAACCGGACGTTGCCGCATTGAAGATATTGAACTGGAAATCATTGATTTACCGGGTATATACAGCCTTTCTTCCTCGTCTCCTGAAGAGAAAATTGCATTTGATGAAATTTTGAATAATAACATTGATCTTATTCTCAATATCATTGATGCCGGCAATCCGCAGCGAAATCTTTATTTGACTACGCAATTAGCGGAACTTAATATTCCCATGCTGATGGTTTTCAATATGATTGATGATGCGGAACGCAATGGACTGGCTTTTGATTTTTCTAAAATTGAAAGTTTTTTCGGCACCCAGGTTATCACAACCGTGGGCACCACTGGAAAAGGTATTCAGGAACTGAAGAATAAAATTTTTGAATTAGTTAAGTACCCTCATGTGAGCGAGCCGTGTCGGCTCAAATATGGTGAAAGCGCAGATTCTGCTATTGCTGATTTATCAGAAAAAATAGATAAGCTTGGACTTGCTTTGACTAAGCGGTTGCCGCCCCGCTATTTTGCAATAAAAATGTTGGAAAATGACGAAACGATCTGTTCAATCAGTGAACTTGAATCTTTACGCACTGAAATATTGCCGATTCAGGAACGATTAACACAGCGGCACGGCATATCTGCAGAAACTTTTATGGCGGATCGTCGTTATGGTTTTATCTCTGGAGTATGCCGTGAGGCTATTCACATTTCCAACGAGCGTCGCCGACAGTTTTCTGATAATATTGACAAAGTAATGACTAACCGCTGGCTCGGCATTCCGGTTTTTCTGATTATAATGTATCTGGTTTTCCAGTTTACTTTTATTGTTGCAGAACCGATGATGGGGTGGATTGAGACTTTTTTCGGGCTGGTTTCGTGGTCAATTGAAGAAGTCTGGCCTACTGACACAATGCCTCTGCTACGGGCAATGGTCAGCGAAGGGATTATCGGCGGAGTTGGCGGAGTTCTGGTTTTTCTTCCTAATATCCTGTTGCTCTTTCTGGCAATTGCTTTTCTCGAAGGAACCGGCTATATGTCGCGTGCTGCCTTTGTGATGGACGGTTTTATGAGGATTTTTGGACTGCATGGAAAAAGTTTTATTCCGATGCTTTTGGGGTTCGGCTGTACTGTACCTGCGGTTATGGCAACTCGTACCATTGAGTCTGAACGGGATCGGTTGACCACGATCATGGTGCTGCCGTTGATGAGTTGCGGCGCGAGATTACCGATATATGCATTAATAATTCCGGCATTTTTTGTTAATCAATATCGTGCTTTGATAATGTTGATTATTTATCTGATTGGAATAATTATGGCAATGCTGGGGGCTATGCTCTTGAAATCAACACTTTTTAAAGGTGAAGACGAAGTTTTTGTATTGGAATTGCCGCCATATCGTA
>Ga0265294_10003953_pt1 | contig 18683 bp, 28 predicted proteins | sample MunlanPumphouse3_FD_192504 | JGI IMG/M metagenome (GOLD analysis project Ga0265294, IMG submission 192504) | Groundwater microbial communities from a municipal landfill in Southern Ontario, Canada - Pumphouse #3 | ecosystem: Environmental > Aquatic > Deep subsurface > Groundwater | place...
TAACCCTTGCGTTTTAAGTACATCCCGAACAGTTAACCGGTTTGATATACCTTTCCCGTAGATAACCGGTAACGGAACCTTAATATCAGGCCGTTCATTCCGGTTCTTTACGCTCCATAGCTTTGCCATGTTACCGTACACAACCTCAGCTTTCCCGTTTACGGTGTTCTCTTCCCGTTTTAGTTTTGGCCCCATCGAAGCCCGTAACCTAATATCTGGATAATGATACATTGCGTTGCCGCCGGTACTTTCCTCAGTTGTAATCTGACCCCAGCCCATCCCTATCTTCATCCGAACCTGATTTACTATCCACAGGTTAGTACCCGACATCCTAAGCTTAGGTTTATATTTACAGAGCAACTGACTGTTTAACCTTGCTTTTACGCCTACCGTTGCATCCTCAACGTCTTTATCTGATAACTGCGAAGGTTGTAACGCCGATAACGAATCCAGAATTACCATATCATACTCAGCATCTATAACCGCACCCAAAATCAGGTCTAAATCACTATACGTAATAGGACTCAATATCAAAAACTGGTCGCCTATCTTGCTTCCTGCATACGGTAGGATACCCATACTATTCAGGATTGACCGTTTAACACCCCGTTCAACATCCAGATACGCTACCTTCTTACCGTGAATCATCTTGTTAGCGCAACATTGTAGTAACGTTGTGCTATTATGCACAATGAAACCATCGGCAATAAACGTACTGGTCTCGCTATTGGTTAAGTCCCATACATCAGATTTAATGCCTTGCAGTACATGCACAACCTCATCAAATACATATCCTTTGTCTATATGCTCAAACCCAGTCAAGTACCACGATAAATCTCTATTCTCAAGCTTGCAATGCCAGCCGGAGGCAGCTAAGACCTGTTTGCAAAATGTACCTGCCTCAAAACTAAACACTAAACTTCGGCTCCCATCCAAGTTTGTTAATGCCCAGCTATCTAAAAATGCCAGTACCCAAGCTAGCTGAACACTGTACGGTGACCGCCATAGAAACCACGGTATCTTTGCCCCGCCGGTAATCTTATCGCTCTGCTCGCCTAATAACATGCTTAACAGGGATAGCCCGCTAAAATTGTTTGCAGTCGAAAACGTAATACTATGTTTAGACGTAGATATTACCTTAGCTATCTTTGATAGTTCAGCCCTAATAAAATCAATCTTATCAGAACATTTACTGCTATAAAAATAATTGTTGCCGTCCCCAGATGATTCTATCTCGATTGCATCCCTATAAAAGAAACCCAGTGCCCTTGCGAAATCTTCGGTTATCTTAAAATCACAGGATGTTTCTTCGGGCTGGCCAAGGCTAATAATACAATATCTATCATTGGTATACTCAACCGGTTTAGTATCAATTACAAGGTTATCGCCTAACTTAATATCCGCCAGTTTCCTGTGCTCGCCGTTATCCAGTAACACCGGATGCGTTAAACTACCGGTTATACATCCACCCGATGCGGTCTTGACGCTGATTACCTCGGATATACCACCCCTGTAAACACCTTTACTTTTAACATTCTTGCCGTCTACAACCAGCGGAATACTATGTTCTACTACCTCATCAATACCAACATCCAGAAACCCAACTAAATCTTTTATCCTGCGCAGCCCGTGTTGCGTCCGAATAATGCTCCACGGCGCAACGCATTTACCTACCCCGCTACTACTGCTAAACTCAACCATATCGCCCCGTTCAACCCCGCCGCCCAGCACAATATCCAAGGCCAGAACGCCAGTCGGGACAATATGCTCGGTCAAACATTCAAATCTACTTAAATCAATCTTTTTCGCCATATCCTATTTCCAAGTTAAACTTACTATCTCAGGGACAGGTTTCCTGACTGTCCCCTCTTTAATAAACGCCGAAAACCAGTCAAAACAGACAAACAACAGATATAACAGTGCATCGTACGCATGGGTAGCTACCTCTTTAGGCGGAACAAATCGGGGTAACGTTTCCCTGGCATAATAAACCGTCTCCAAAGAAGTTACGCTCCGTTTCCGCATAAAAAACTCTGGAACCTTGTTTTGTATAAATATAACGTTCCTGACGGTTCTAACCCTGAATAATTCATGCAGCCATGTAGTACATACCATACTCATACCTACTGCGTACTCACCAGTTATATGCGGAAATTCAATAATACAATCAATCGTTTCTTTAAACTTCTTTATAATATCTTTTATTACCTGCCGGACTGTATACCTAATATGTAAAATCAAGTCCGGCAGATATGTTTTCGCAATGTTAATATCCGGCCATTCAAAGGCCGACATGCTAACGGTTGCATTCACCTTATTTAAGATTGCAATACCGGTTGTTTTTAACCCAGGGTCAATAGAAACTATTATATCTGGGGCTTGTCGTGCTTCCTTCGTTCTGCTATAAACAAATAATCGCATAACCGGTATTACATGTACATTATCCGTTTTTTAGAACGGAAGGTCATCATCTTCCTCGGAACTCAAGGATGCTTCCATCTCCAGGTCCGATTCAGGTGTTATATCTTCCGGCTGCTCAACCATGTTATCCCAGTCATCCGTTGCATCGCTTGTTTCTTCTATGACCGGTGAAGCCAAGGCAGGCGTCTGTTGTTTCATAGCCGGTTTTAATGCCGGTGCAGGCTTCATAACCGGAGCCGGTTTCATTACCGGTGTGGCACCCCATGTTGCCCCTTTAACAAATGGTTTAACCTGGTTGCTTGCCATCTCTTTAATCTCGATATATTTCTCCGGTGTTACTTTACGGGCTACCGATGATTCGATTAAACTCTTGTATTCTTCATACAGACCTTTAACTTCCTCAACCTGTTCTTTGCTTTGACGCCACAGGCATTTATCAGCTATCTCAAAATTAAGCTTCTGATAATCGGTATCCGTGCAGGTAACAAACAAATCAACCTGTGATATGGTAATCTTAGGCCCGTGTTTCTTCTGCAAAATAGTCTGTTTTAAAATCAGATTATCGTACAGGTCTTTTGGAGCCGATAAATACTTGACCGATAACGGTGCACCATATTGCCCGTCCCCGACCAAGCTATATTGTACAATAGGTATAATCCGCCGTACAATCGCTGGGCCACAGTCTTCACAACATTGCCCATTAAAACAATAGAAGTATTTAACATCATCGTCCCAATGGACAAATGCGCCCATTACATCCAGGCTAAGGATGTTAATAACATCCATGTTTTCTCTTGCTCCCTTATACCGGTCGATACGAGGGAAATGCAGGTCATCCCCGAACCTCATCGGGACCAGCCCGCCACCATCTTGTCTTACTATACTTTTACTCATACTTTTACTTATTCTTGTTTGCTTTACTTTTACTTTTACTTATCCTTGTCTAGTTTTACGCACCCTTGCTCATGCCTGGTTTTACGTACCTATGCCTCTCTTGTTTATCTGACGTTGCGTGATATTCCCGCATTGTCTAAAAATATTAAACGCTAAATTATCCTTCTTCATCCCTAAAACTTTCCCGTTTCTCGGTGCTCCATAAATCAAATAACAGTTCCCGATTGCATTTGGATGCCTCATGATACCCAAACATCGCCGACCGAAGCCCGCCTATCAGGTTGTCCAGCTCAGTCGAGTATACCTTCCACGATGCTGTCATTGACCGGTCGCTTGAATTCTTTAAAAATTTATAAATCGTAAACCGTAGTATGGATAACTGGCTCATGATAGATGCGCCATCAACCAGTATACCTTTCAACAGGCTGGCACATTCCCGCAGGCTGTCACCTTCCCGGCTAAAGCTTAATCCTTTGTATCTTTCGCATAAATCATAAAACCGGGCTAAATCTGATTCGGTTCGGGTAATCATCCCGTGTAAATCAGATGCAGTATCTCTACCGATGCCATTACCTTTAGTCATAATATATCAGTTATCATCAAAAACAACGCTATCAAAGACACCTTCCATCCAGAGGCAGCCTAAAACGTTTTGTTCTCCTTCCGCTGCCCCCGATTTAAACATCTCACGTACATATTCTACATTAACATTTCTAACTTTAATGTTCTCGCCAGTTAAATAATCATTATCGGTCATACTACGAAACATCCAAACATCATGCGGTTCCGCACTGGATAAGATAGCAGGGCTATGTGTAGTAACAACAAACTGCGTATTAACTGTAGCAGTTAAATCAACGGTATTTAAATCACTTATTAAATTTAAAAGTGTACCCCAGTATATCCCAGTCTCGGGGTGTTCAATACACACTAACGAAGCATTTTTATAACTACTAACCTCTTCAAAATCAAACCTTTTATCTATACAATCAATAAATTTAATGTTACTTAAAATATCTTTTAATGTTAATAAAACGGTCAGGTTATCCGAGACACCATTCATTAAATTCTCGCTTGAATTACCTATATATACATCTTTAATAAACCAACCGTGCATCTTCAGTATCTCGCCGGAGATTATAGGCTTGCCATTGGTATCCTCGCCAACACTAACCTGGTAACTGTAATGTTCATCAATGCCACCCCTGAAATAAAGAGTAATCTGTATCTCTTTATGCGGTGAGTCTATATGCCTAAGAAACTTGGAGCCGCCGTGAATGTCTATTGCTTTGGTTATCCCAAACTTATAAATATCAGATATAAGTTTAATTGATTCTATTAAGGTGCTCTTGCCTGTGCCGTTTTTACCAATTAAAACGGTTGTTTTCCGTAACGGAATATCTTGAGTGTCTTCCCAACTTAACCCTACCAGAACATCTCTTAATACCTTAAAATTTCTAACCTTTATCCCCACCAATTCCATAGTTATCCTTAATCTTAGAAAGCTCCTTTTCCAATTCTATAACCTTTTTAGTTAAACGATTACATCTATTATAATAAAGAACGGCCTGCTCATGAATCTCTTCCTTTACCATGGAAAGTTTACTTAACCTTGTCTCTAAAGAGTCTATATATCTGCTTCGTGGCATGACTAATCCTCATTAGGTAAAACTAAACCGCTTTTCTGCCGTTCCCTCAGATTATCCAGCTCAACCCCGAAGGCCGTGTTCTCAAGCGGACACCGCTCGCTATCATAAAATTCTATACATAACATGTCCTGGTCGGTACCCAGCCGGAACCGAGTCTTAAGTATATTGTTCTTATATCGAGTAGCAGGGTCTTCCTTCTCGTTCTCAGACCATTCTTTATCGTAATCCGTATTTGATACTGAATCCAGTATCCCGGATATTACGGTTTTATCCAAAGCAATATGTAACACAAACCGTTTTGCTCCTGATAAACCTTGTTGTGCGCTTACCTTCCACGGTATTACTTTTAACTCTTCATTATCCATACTAATCTTTCTCGATGCAATTCTTATCAACCAGATAAAAATTGTTTAACGTTACTTTATATGATTCAAGGTAGCCCCGACCGCACCACGCTTGCCAGATACGCTTTAAACGCTTCAGGAGGGGCACAGGGCCGCTTATACCAACCGTGATGTATGCTGATACCCCAGCAGATTCAAAGCCCTCAAAAACCGTTTTAAGTGATTCCCAGCCCGCAGTTACTTTATCAGAACTAACTGGTTCATTAGCCTTATCCTGAATCAACATATCAATGTAATCACCGGTTTTCATTTAACCAAACACCTCCTGACCTTGTATTCCCTTCTTTGAGTTTCTGTTTATCTTTATTCTTTCGGATTGTAATATCCAACCCATCGTCAACCTCAATCCGTATCTTCTTTGTTTTCTTCTTCTTGCTCATCTGGCTTATCCTCCGGCTCTTCTGTCTCTTCAGGGCTATCCACAATATCTTCTGAATCTTCTTCTGAATCTTCTTCTGAATCTTCTTCTTCTGAATCCTCGCTTTCATCTTCCATATCTATGGTATCTTCCATATCTATGGTATCTTCATCAGATGTATCTTCAAATATGCCAACCAGGGCTGATAATTCCTCTGCCAAATCATCGTCTACATCTTCATAGTCCTCTGAATCAACCCCCGGCTCCTTGATGCCATCTTTAGGCAAAGTATCTCCATCCATCTCACTAACCGATGATGTGTCTAACCCATCCTGCAAATTAACTGCATCAGTAAACAATGACCTTTGTTCTATCTCATCATTCAGACCAATCCGAACAGTAACATCTACGTTTTCAACATGCGCATACGCACATGCAATCCCATCCTTGGATTCCTGTACGCCTTTATTGATATATTCAAGTGCATCATCACCCCAAAGATGGTAAACCATACTACCTATAATGTTTCGGCCAGCCAACCGGCTTTCGTAATCCCGAAAACCGGTCATCACTATCTGTACATGTTTCTCCAGTTTATCTATCAATACTTGCGTGGGTATCCAATAACTGTTTTCTACGCTAACCCCGCAATCCATTACATAATACGGTAATACCTTTGCCATAATTATTATCTCCTATATCTTCTGCTTAAAAATTATATCTGCCTTTCGCAGCATACCCCAAAGCCTGTGTCAACCCTAAATGTTGACTTTTATACTTACAAAAAATGTTATATTTCTTGGTTAGCTCAACTGTTTTGTTGGCATCAAGGTCTCCTTTCCCTACCCAACCAAAAGTTTTTACATTTTTATTAAGTGGTGTGTCACAATACCCAGCGTAAAGAGCCATTAAATCTGTTGCAATCGTCATCTTAAAAGTTAAGATAGACTCATGCGACTGGTCTCCAATATAAGCCATTGATACTTTACCAGCCTCGGCATTATTAATGGTTATATTTAAATCATTATAGTCTACTATAACCTTACCGTTCTTGAGTTTCTGGAGCGTTGTGCGAACCTCAACATTCACCGGCGCATTATCCTCAAGACTATAAATAAGAATAAACCCCAGTTTATCCTTTGGCAGGTCTCGCACATTCCGATACTTATAAAGTACGGCAGAGTCGCCTTGTACTATCCATCTAATCAGTTTACCTAAAACACTATCCTTATCCATAACCAATATCCCTTTCCGTATCATGCTGGGTATGCCCAGCTTATACTACTATTAAACGCTAAATCTTATCCTTTAATTAACTTGCTTTTCAAGGTATCCTGAACCCCAGACCGTTTCTTCTACAGGGCTATACGATGGAACGTTCTTCAAGTTAGTTATTACCTTCCATTCTTCTCGCAGATACGTCGGAAACCCCGGATGCCCAAACAAATGTTTGGTGTCATATAACACCTTTGGTGTCAGACTAATACCTTCCATCAGCTCAATCCAATTCGAGAAACAGCTATCTATCACGTGCAGTTCTTTGGCGTTTCGAATTATATCTTCCCATTCAAACAGGTTACTCGTATAATAATCCGTATTATAAACCACAGGTAAATCAAATGTATGGTTAAACGATAACTGTCTGGTCTTGTCTATATGTACAAAGATATAGTCTCCGTCAGGAACCGGTAACTGTTTCTCGGCCCGAGGCCATTTACACCGTGACCATTTATGGTTAAACGGTACTTTAGCCTGTACATAAAACCCTTTGTCAATCTTTCTGGCCCCGTGCCAAACGTTCTCATGCTCGTTTAAAAAACCTAATGCTGTTACATGATAATCCTCTAAATCTAACACATCCTTAAAATGACTACGCCGTAGCTCAAGGTCATCCACAAACTTGTCCCATGCTGGCAGCCTTAAAACCTCTATCCGGTCGTCATCGGAGTACATGTGTTTAATTGTATCATAATAATCGGGGATTGCAGGTACAGTTAAATCACCATACCGGTCAACCAACGTCCTTACCAGACCATTACAAATAAACATATCACCCAGTCCAACATGACATAACAATAAGTTTTTCTTCATATGTATACTTAAATTACCTCTAGCTTGCGTAATACCTTTAAAATCTGGGCTGCTGTATTATTCCATGTTAAATGTCGGACGCTCAAGTTAGCTTGCTTCCCTTTCTCAGCGGCTAGCATCCGATTCCGGTAAACTGCCCGCATCTGGGATATTACATCGTCTACATTCGGTTTAGTCCAGATACCCGGACTAAACCCGTCCGGGTGTACTTTTGCCTGCTCAGTTGTAAACCCTACCTCATACATACATTCAGGCCGAATAAACTCTTTAATGCCCAGAAACCTGGTACTGATAACCGGTCGGCCAACTACCATAGCCTCATGCTGCATTAACCCCCAGCCTTCCGACCTGCTCAAGGACAGATACGCCGTTAAGCCTTTGTACCAGTTAAATAACTGATTTAAACTGTATAGCTCGCTTATAACCTTTATCCGGTTATCACCCTTTGGATTGACTACAACCGGGTCACAATTCAACGTTTTAATCTGTAGCTCAACGTCCTGTTCGTTTGGAAACGCTTTCTGGAATATCTCGACTGCTTCGGAGGCACCTTTCCGTTTATCAGTGATTGGATGTATCCGGCCACCTAACCCGAACACGCATTTACCTTGCATATCCATAGGCGAGTACCGATAAACCCTGTCATCATACCCAAGCGGAACGGTATAAAATGGTACTATTACCCCAGCAGCATGAAACCCGATTGCGTTACCTTCATTCGGCAGTATCATTGCCCGGCATGTATTCTCAAACTTAATCCAATGGGGGTCCAGCCTAGGCGACTCAAACATGGTTAGCCGAACTGTTGTAGGCGCAACATTATTCTTTTTCAGAGTAGCCGTTGCCGGACTCATGATACATAACTCTGCTGACGGTCTGATACCTTCGCCAATCAATAACGGCGATATTACATCATGTTTAACTGTATGCCACCTGTTATCTTTATAATCTGTACCTTTTGTCGGTATACATCTAACATTATGCCCATGATGAAGTAATCCTTCTACAATTGCAGTAGCCAGAATACCGTACGAATTATAGTTATCATAATGTCCCCGAACGTATATTAACGCCATAACTTTTTATTTAAAATAACTTTTTCAAGGTTATCACCGTAGTTATCCCATGTATATTTACAAGCTCGATTAAACGATAGCTCCCGTTTCTTTTGGGCATCCCATCTGGCTTCCTTCATTTTGTCAATTAAACTGCCCGGGCTAACCCTAGCTTGTAGATTATGGTAATTACTGCCTAAAAACCAATTCGATTTAACCCGTTCGTAACCGTACTCAACATCATACCCAACATAACTATCAAAGTAATCTCGATACCCCCCAAACCTAGGGGCTATAACAGGGTTCCCATGCGCCATTGAATCCAGGGCGTTCATGTCCCAGCCTTCACACGAGCTTGCGCTAACATAACAATTAACTTTATTATGTAATATAGACAATTTTTTCCATGGTACACTAATTGTAGATACTTTAATACGGTCATCGCTAACTAAAATTGGTTCTACCCCCCCGGCCATTTTAATCCAAAGTTCCGTGTTTTTATTATTCTCAGGAAACGCTTTCTGGAATACTTCAATAATTAAATCAATGTTTTTCCTGCTTGACCGGATACTACCGCTATAACAAGTTAAAAATATAAATTTATCTGATTGCCTATTAAATGTATATTGTGCAAAAAAGGCTGGTTCTACCCCAAACGGAACCTGGTATAACGGAGCCGTTATATCGCTGCCGCTTAGAGCAATCAGGTTATACTCGCTAGGTACTATTATTGCCTTGGCTTTATTTAATACCGATACAATATCAGGCGAGACCATCGAGCCGTCCCAGTGCGATATAAGAATTGTATCCTGGATTAAGTTATTGAACCAGCGGCTGCCAATCGGACAAAGTAAAAGCCGAATACTCTCTTTATTAGATACGGTAGATAGTCTGTACCGGTTTAGCTCAAGTGCAATCTCGCTCTCGGTTATACTGCTAAAATCCCAGTATAACGGGTCAAGGATAACCTGATACCCACGATTAACCAATTCTTTGACTGTATAGTACGCTATGGTGCCCCATCGCCTAAAATCTGTACATGGCGCAATAACTCTAACCTTCCTGCTCATAAATCTAAACCTATCATGTCTAACATAACCTTAAAGTTTCGTACTGTCTCAAGCGAGGTTGATACACCCCAGTCTTCACCGGTTAAATGTTTCCACGCATCTTTCATAGATAAAAACTTAGGTTTCCCCCAATCATTTGGAATGTTTACATACTCAGACACAGTTTCAATTATATTTAACCATTTTTTACCGGCAAAAAAGAAGTCATCATCAATATCGTTTAACCTGCATTCCCGCAGCATTAAATCATAATCAAACGATGTATATACCGCCCATAGGTCAGCCTGCGAGAATACCTCTTTAAACTTGGTTATTACTTCTTTAGCTGGCCTGCCTTGGTCGGATAACTCTCTTGTTATACCGTTTACCTTGACGGCCTGCTCGTTAAACCTAACATGTTGCGGTACGTTTATGATACTGCTAAACTCATTTAAAACTGTATCCTTTTCGTAAAGTATCCATGCCAGTTCCAACATCCACGGTTGTTTCTCGGAAAGTAATTCTTCCTGTTTGTTCCAAAGACCCGTTGCAGCCGTTTTAAAAATCAATATCCTCACACTATATCCTATCCTTAAAAGCCCGCATTATCTCGTGGGCTTTATCTTTATCCAATACTATTAAACGCTTTCCGTCTACTGTTTCCACAGGAATAACAACCGAATCGGATGGATACCCTTTTAATTCCCGTATAAAACTATCTGATAACTGTATAGCACCCTTATTAACAAAGGTAAGTAAGTCATTTACAGTTAACGAAGGTTCTCTGTTCATGCCCAAGCAAAGTCTTCCCATCGACTCATTAATCTGTTCTTGTTACTCTCTTCAAATGTTGAATCACCATAACCAGTAGAACCACCTACACAAGGTGAATATACCGCTTCGCCTTGATGCAGTACACCTGCCCAGAAACTAAAGGCTGAGTTGGCCCGTAGTAATACCCGGCTGCCGATTAAACATAAAAAATCCGGCAGCCAGCTCAGGATACTATGATTAGGTATCTCATGATTGCTTCGCCATCGCAGGACACCATCCAGTTTAACATCCGGTGCTGTTATCCATCTAATCTCGTAATCAGATAACCCGAACTCATCCAATGCCCGGTTATAACTATCTACCGATACTATTCTATATAAATCAGACTGATACCGGGCTATATCACCCCGCCTAACATGACAAGCTACATAGTTACCCATACCTTGTATATCCCTGTACATCTGGGTATATTCATCTGATAACCGTAACATATCCCGAATGCACTTTAGGTCGTACCCAGCCATGTGTTCTGCCCGTTGCCAGTATCCCCAAAGGTCTTTATTTGTATCGGGCTGGTCGGGTAATGTATCAAACGGATACCGTCTATATAACTCTTCGCCTATAACCTCATCCATCGCCGCCCCGGCCAGAACAGACCGGCCAGCCCATCCTAATGGTATCTCCGGTGATAACCCGTTAACCAGTGCATAATGTTTAAGAAAAACATACTGAAATAAACTATGTCCCCAGCCGCCCAGGCTACCTAAACCTATACACTGTACCCGCATTCTTTACTTTTTCTTTGTTGTTTTGGGTGCCTTGGTTTTCTTAACCGGTTGTTTATCCAGATATTCAGAGATAACCTTAATATCTTTCTGCATATCCCTTATCTCGGCATATACACCGCTCTCCAAACTTTCTATCCGGGATTCTATACATTCCCGGACAATCTTTTCAATCCAATTACGCATCATACCTTATTCTACTGCCTCCATCCTAACTTGTTCTTCACTATCATAATTTATATCTTTTAATTCTCTGGGTACATCAGCAAGTAACACAATTGTATCTTTACCTAGCGCAAGCCTGGTCTGTAACAGTTTTAACAGATACCAGGTTAACGATTTTTTGTAGATTATATACTGTGACAGGTTCCCGTGCCGCAACGCTGGCAGTACCAAGGCCGGAAAATCTTTTATTGTTTTACCGCCTATAATCGACATGCAATTAACCAATGAAAAGTTAATGTCCAGTAACCCAGCAACATCATCCAGCCCGTCGACAAGACAATCAAACCCGCCTTGATTCAGTATTACCAGTAACCGGCCTAAACTGGAATGTAGTCTTTCACCGTACGGCAACCCGTACAGGTCGGTTTCATCCATATTACTAAGAGCTTTATCTACTCTAACCTTATCTTTTTTCCAATCCATGTTATTTTATCCTATCCAATTAAAATAAGGGCGGGCTACAAAGTGTGCGATTCGCACAAGGTTGGATTATTGATTAGACAATTGCAATCGACGATTGTCGTTTGATGACTAGATTGCGTTAGCCGCCCGCCCATGAAAAAGCTTTGTTGTCCTGTCCCAACCATACTGCTTTTAATATAGCTATTACCTAAAATAAACTGCTACACGTTTACAGCATCCCCGGTTTTGGAATATTCTGGTATGTGGCTACCGAAGGCTGCTCCTGTACAGTTTCAGCCGGGGTTTCCCCAACAAATTCTTCAATTTCTTCCGATTCTACATCAGACCCAGATTCAGCGGATTTCTCCCAAATCATGGAATCAAAGCAATTCAGCATTGTCTCGGTCATATTACCCCGAAAAAACTCGTCTGCATACAATTTAATAGCATCCTTCTTAGCTTTCGGGATACGCATGTTAAGCATTACCATCTCCATATCCTCTGGATACTTCCTAGCCCGTTTCTTGCGCTGTTTAGGCTGCTTCTGTTCCGGTGTTATCTGTTCCTGAACATTACCATGCCCAGTGTTCTCAGGGCTTACCATTCCCGTATTATTATCCATTTTCTATTCCTTTCTTGTTTTCGTTTTCTGTACTGTTTTGTAAATTAGATAACTCTTCATCTAACAATAACTTACAACCATCACAAAAACAAAATCTATTCTTTACTGAAATAAGAGCATTTACCATATCAACATACGCCTGTGCAGACCACCTATCCATAGGTATAAAACCATATTTTAAAAGACCTGAATCTATAATAATGTCATCACCAATCTCGTTCGTTACAGTATATGCTTCCTTAAAAAGTTTCTGACTACATGATGGACAAAAACTTGTGTGCCTTAACGCTAACAATAACATCACATAACCAAGTTGTTCAAGCAACTTAGAATCACTATTTTTATTTGTTTCCATATTTTTCTATTCCTTTCTTGTTTTCGTTTTCTGTACTGTTTTGTAAATTAGATAACTCTTCATCTAACAATAACTTACAGCTCTGGCAAAAATAAGGCTGCTGGATAACATCAGTAATAGCATCCTTCATCAAACGGATATCCTCTGGCTCCCACTTCGCCATTGGAAGAGCGCCGAACCTAAGCAGACCGACATCAACTTCAACTTTCTCATCTGACTCCTTTTCAACCTCAGATTTAATATATGTTGCCTGAACAAGCATCTCCATCACACAGCTTTCACAAAGCTTGAATTTACTAATCAGTGATAACATCCTCACATAACATAAATGTGTTATGGTTTCCACATCCCTACTAGTCTTTGTAGTTTGCCCATTTTCATTCTCTTTACTCATATATACACTCCGTTCTTGTGGATATTACACGATACACAAACCTTATCCTTATATGGTGCCGGTGGAGGGAATCGAACCCTCACGTCTTTTAAAGGACTCGGGATTTTAAGTCCCGTGCGTCTGCCATTTCCGCCACACCGGCACAAGCATCATTTCTATTAAACGCTAAATATACATTTAACCCTAAAAATTTATACGGACAAAACATCTATGCTCGTATAGCCCCCGGCTTAGCTTAGGTGATAACCCCAACCGCTGTACCATCCAACTACTTAAAATCAATATATCCTTTAACCTGAGTATATACGGTAACACCGGCGGTGGAAATACACCTACTAACGCTGATAACCTGTACTCCTTTATTAACCGGCTAATTGTTTCACAATAACTGGATACATCTTTATCATCGGTTAAATTTAGTTTGCCCAGATGTATCCCCGATTCAATGTCAACCAGTTGAACACCCCATTCCTGTGCCAGCTCTTTCTCTTGGCTTAACGTTGGCGTATACCGGTTTATCCACAAAGCATTTTTTAACCCTGTTGATACAGGCCGAGCCTGTTTTGGTGCCCTAACGACCCGTTCCGGTGCACCCCTTCTTCTGGCTGGCAGACCCCTTCCTAGCCTTGGAGTCTGAATACTATCCAGCTTGTTTTCTATCCGGTGACTTGATTCAAGCAAAACTTGTATCCCGCTTGCAATTATGTCTATATCATTTTTTATACTACCATTCATAACTTCATGCTCCCATCAAGGTATAAGCTCAATATCCATTACCCCGTCCTTCATTTCATCAATCTTATTTAATAGTTCTGGTACACTGTTTGTAACCAGTCCGGTCTGGTTTGGCCGGTCAAACAACTGGAAGCCGTATCCTATGCCCGATAACCATTGGATGTTATCGGCTATCTCATCCTTGGTAAAACAAAACCGGAGTATCTCGAATGCAATCCTCGGTTTATATTTTTTAATGTAATCGGCTATGCCTAGCATTACCTTAAACTCCGAGCCTTCCACATCCATTAAAAAGATTGTATCTTCCGGCGGTAGATTCTCTAAATATCCTAATAACGGTTTAACAGGTACTTTCCGGCCGCTTTCACCCGAGTTATCCCAGTTCATCATCCCATTATCATCTATATCTTTTAACAGATGACTTTCGCCTTCCGAATCCCCAATCGCAACGTTATAACAGGTAACTTTATCCTGTAAACTATTTAATTTAACCGTTTCAAGTAAACATTTATATACCTCGGGGATAACCTCAAACGCATACACATGTTCTGCCCCTGCCCGAGCTGCATTCAATACGTGTATGCCGTAGCTGGCACCTACATCAATAAATACCTTCCCTGGTGCATTCCGGTAAATCCAATTTTTTATATGTGGCTCGTACTTAAAACGGGCGGTCATTAACGCCCTGCCGTTCCACATAGTATCGTTTAAAACGATTGTATAACCTTCAGTGTACAACCTATTTTTCATTATTCTTTTTTATCGGTAGATTCATTTTTATTTTCGATTAACCATATAAAACCCAAAAATGCCAGCATAAAAAAACACAGTATCAAACAAACGCTGCCCATCCCGAATTGACAGGCTGTCCATAATCCGGTACCAAACACTAAAACCATCCAAAATAATGTATCCATAAAATACATATCAATCCTATTAAACGCCAAATTCAGTGTACATACCAAAAAAAAAGAGGAAGGTTAACCTGGTAAAGTCCCACTTCCTCCACCTGTGCTAGCCAAGCTTCTGGCCCTAACCGTAACCGTAACAGTAACTTATCCAAAAATGGAAAGGCCGCTAATTAAATCAGGTATATTTCTTATCCTGTTTTCAGATATTACCACCTTGGCATCAGTCGGAAAAACATTATCACCTAAAACTACTCCTTTTGGTAAAACTACTTCTTTTAACGAAGTAAATAAGAATGCCGCATTATCAATAGATTGCAGCGTCTCAGGAAAACGAACTGTAGCCAATGACTTACAACTATAAAAAGCGTTTCCTTTGATTGTTTCTAATCCTTCAGGAAGAGTAATAGTTTTTAGTGAATTACAATAAGCAAAAGCATTCCAATAAATATGTTTTAAATTTACGGGTAAAACGATATTCTGTAATAAAGAACAGCCATAAAACAATGAAGCAGGTAAAACTGGAATATCGGAGTTAAACTCTACATAACTTAATTTTCTACATTCTTTAAAAGCTTCTTTACCTATCTTGGTTAGAGTGCTAGGTAATATAACGGATTCCATATAGCGATTATTAAGATAAGCTTTATTAGGAATTATACTAACCCCTTCTGGCACAACATAATCTTTATATTCAATTGCCTTTAATCTTTCTTTTTCCAAAGCTTTATTCTTTTCTTCTTTTTCTTTTTTTACGGTTTCTGTGCGTATAGCTTCAAGCTCTGCCAACCGAACCTCAGTTTTTTTCTTTTCTTCTTTGACTAATCTTTTATATTCTTTTTCGTCTATTATCCTATCTACATAAAAATAGTTACCGCTGTATCTCTTCCTAATTCGATTCAGTCCACAATAAGCCCAGTCGCCCACTATTTCAGCAAACGTTTCTATTGTATTAACTTTGGTCCATCTTTTAGTTCCGCCAAATTCTTCATAACTAACTAAAGCGTAATAATGCCGGTCATCTTTAGTAGTCTTATCTAGCCTGTCTAAAATTTCCTGATTGCCTTCATAATCATAAAAGTTTTTCGGGTCCTCATCAGTCAAAACCTCTTCATCAAGATAATAAAAATTAGTTTCGTTGTATTTACTGGATGTATGATGCCATGAACTTTGAATTAAATAACCTTTTAGCCGGTTTAATGGTAGTTTCTCCAGATAACTATATCTATCTTTCTTTTCCTGCTCTGATAAATCTGAATCAGACAATATTTTTAATGCAGCGGATAAAATATCAGCCTTGCGCCACTTAGATAACGGCTTCTCGCCTTCATCGTAGGCTTGCGCTGCCCTAACACTCATTGAATAATCAGGTAAATAACCAGACATAACCTTATTCCTTTCTATTATCTAACAATCAAATATACAAATCATAACTATTCAAACATGCCCAGCAGTCTGAATCTATCTATATGTTTATCTGTGTATACCATGCTTGCATTCGCCTGCACACAAGATTCTATATTCCAATTAACACCGTTATTGGGCTGGTACTCAATCCGGCTTACAACCGGTCTGGCTGTTCGCAGTCCATTCTCTTTAATCCAACCTATAGTCGCACCCTCGCAAGATAACCCGCCTCTGTCAACATAATTCTTTAAATATGTATTATAACCATCCTGCCATTTATATCTTGGTAATAAAGTACCATGATGACTATAATGCCTGCTTAACCAAATTAACTCCTCGGGTAAATAAAAATTATCTATATTCCCAAATGGATATAATGATTGTAAGTGTCCGCTAAACATTGTGTGATATACCTTAAATAACACATCAATGTAATAAGTGCAAAGATTGTTCCAGCCAGTATGAACAATATAATCATCATCAAAATCCAAGTTCCAATCTGAACCTAACTCTTCAAAGGCATATGCAACAGCTTTATAATGGTTTCTTGCTATCCCCAGCCTGGTGTCGCTGGTTATTATTGTGTAATCTACCTTGCCGTCCAGTTCTTCTTGTATCGTACTAACAACCGTATCAATGTCATCACTGTAATCTGCCGAGATACAATAAAACCAATCCTTGCTACCGGTATCCAATAGCAAGGATTGAATGGTCAACCGGAGTATCTCGGGCCGACCATACGCTTTTATCGTAATCGTTTTAATCATCTTCCCAGCATGGTAATATCATTGGTTCACCATCAGAGCCAAAAACACCGTCCATTAACCAACCTGTTACCGTATAAACATCATCGCTCCACCATAAAGTTGACGTAGATAAAACAGTATAATCAATTGGCTCGCCATCCACATAAAAAACGCTAACACCTTGCTCCGGCAGATTATCCCTGTAATTATAAGAAAGCTTTCTAAACTTACCGAATCTATAGCCAGTAACTAACCTTGGTTTGGGTTCATTCTCAAATCCAAGCGTAAAAAAGTATCTTGAATCGTAATGGTTAAAATACATGTCCGTCTCATCTGAGTAATGATATAATGTCATGTATTTTAACGGGGCGTACCGAATATCAACCTCCCCTGCTTTACGCAAAACATTGTACTCTTCCCTGTATTCAATCCCAGCCTGATAAGCCTGGTTAACCCACCGCTGTTGCCTTGAAGTATGTACGTTGCCGGCAAGGGTTTTAGCGGACTGTAAAAGTTCCCGAAGCTCTTCTTCCAGCCTTTTCTTGCCGGCAACACTTAATTCAAAGTTCTCACATAACTGATATAACTTTGAAATATACATAACATTACAGTCCGCTAACTATTCAGCTTCCACAGGCTTTCGCCTCTCGTAACCCTAAAAATACGTTCTGCCAGCGATGTTTTCTTGACTGGGTTCCTGCGCTTGCCTTCCATGACAGAACGCCTTCTTAAACGGCCCTGGACGCCTCCTGAAGCCTTTAACCTGCGCCTCGAGGATAACCTGCCTTCCGTAACCTTGCGGCCCCGTACAGGCCGGTTTGCGAGCATCCTGGGCATCCCTGCTTTCCGTCGGACCCTGCCCCGAGATTCAATTACCCTTCTGCGGCTTTCATTTGTATTAGCATATTCTTTCAATTCAGAACGTACCCAATCAACGGTATACTTATCATCTCTCAATTCATCAATTATATCAACTGTCTCTACAACATTAGTTCTTTTTACTACTTGTTCTAAAAGAGCATCTTCTTCATCAGAATTCAATTCAATATCATCTAAGCTAGTAAGCTCAATATAATCACTGTACTTTGACCCTGCAAATAAAACTTCTGCATACACAGTTCTGCCGTCTTCTTCTAAACCTAAATAACCAGCCCCACTTGACATAGCATGAAACCGTACACCTTTATAAGTAAAATCAACATATCTGTAAACAGGCCCAAATAATTCATATTCACCAGGGGCAGTTTCTTCTACTCTAAAATACGTAAGCTGCTCACCAAGGTTACTTAAATCATCATTTACAATGTTCTCAATGCCCGGATACCTGCTAACCCTGCCCCTTCTAACCCGACCTAAACCACCTACCCGCCTGGCTTCCAACATCCTGCGTCTTCTAATAGCTCTATATT
>Ga0265294_10003956_pt1 | contig 18676 bp, 17 predicted proteins | sample MunlanPumphouse3_FD_192504 | JGI IMG/M metagenome (GOLD analysis project Ga0265294, IMG submission 192504) | Groundwater microbial communities from a municipal landfill in Southern Ontario, Canada - Pumphouse #3 | ecosystem: Environmental > Aquatic > Deep subsurface > Groundwater | place...
ATATGAAAAAGCTATTTTTGATCTTATGCGCAGCAACAATGCTGAATGTGATGCCCTTGGCGGCAGTACCCAATGATCCCATTAGTGATCCATCTAACTATCCGGAATATACTGGAAGTCTGGATGATCCTGACCTCCTGGTAATATATAGGGGGAAGGGTTACATCATTGTTCAACTAAAGAATAAGACATTAGTTTACTACCATAAATGATTTTATCGAAAACGTCGGAACAGAGCTACCATATGAGCAAACGCAGGAGCTAATAGTGTATAAGAAATCGAGGTTCAACCTGGAACTGAAACATAACTCCCGGAGTTTCATTTACAACGCCTACACCGGAGCTTTAGGAGAGATCGAGTCCGAGCAATTTGATTATTATAGCTCGGACTTGTATGAGCGACTTACTGATATTGAACAATGGCTTGAAATGGGTTTTCTGGTACCGCGAAGTCTAAATGAAATCAAGCTAATGAAACTGAGTTTTGAACACAACAGGTTTAGACCCGATCTCTTCCTTACCATAGCTCCCACCCTATTATGCAACTGCTCGTGTAATTATTGCTTTCAGGACAAGTCTCCTCATACCATGACTCCGGATATTTACGAGGCAATTGAGGAAATGATCTGCCAGCAGTTAATGCATACCCAGAATCAGCTTCCTATCTCCTGGTATGGAGGTGAGCCATTTCTGTGCCTGGATGAGATTGCAGAATTTTCGCAAAAGTTGGCAGCACAAATCGGCAGGAGACGACTCCAGTATAACTTCGTGACCAATGGAACTCTGATCGATGAAGCTCTATTAAAACGCATCCAATGCTATGCGTCAATCAGAAGCTTTCAAATCAGTTTGGATGGGCCGCTTGCTTATCATGATGAGATCCGGGTTTACAAGAATGGATCTGGCACCTATCAGGATATCATAAAAAATCTGCCCCGCCTTGCAAAATATGGTCAGATCGTGATCCGCATCAATGTGGATAACCACAACCTGGATACCATTGAAGAATTGCTTGAGGATTTATCTCAGAAATTACCCAGTCAGATGAAAGCAATCATCTATTTCGCCAACATCCAACGCTGCAACACCAATGTGAAGAGTGCGCCTGAACGCTATATTGGTCCGATGAAGTTTTGGGAAAGCCGGTTGAAGCTAAACCGGTTGGCTCAGCGTTACGGCATTAAGGTAGAAAACCTGCCCACATGCAGTATGGGCTGTACATATAGTGCTCAGCATGCCTTCGTGATTGATCCTCAGGGGAATTGTTACAAGTGCTGGGATTTCATTGGCAATCCAGATTACATTATTGGAAATGTACGCGACTATGGAAACATTTATATGAACCCAGAGTATCTGCGAGAATTGAGCTTCAATCCCTATGAAAGCCAGGATTGCCCTCAATGCAACCTGCTGCCACTATGTAAATCCGGATGTCTGGCCACGATGAACGGTGATCTTCCCGATATGCAAGAAAGATTGAGCTGTCGGGAGATTCAGAACATATTTAGAAAATGCATAAAAGCCAAGATCAAATACACAGAATTCCTGATCCAGGAGGAACCCAATGAAAATATTAGTTGAACCCAGCTACAGATCAGGTCTGGGAAGCCAAAACTCACAGAACTGTACCTTCTGTAATCAAAAGCTTTCACCAAAGCACATCCCTGAACTGCCAAATCTCAAATCCAGCAAGTTCACCAGCGTCATTGCCAAAAGCGTGCATCAGCGATTAGTGAGTACTTATCTTTTCTAACCCTCAATGCAGAATCCTCAAAGCATCACCCATGTCACCATGGAGTTTTAGCTTCCACCTCAGTGCAAGATTTCTTGTATGGACGCTTGAAGCTCCTTGGTGACCTTTTTTATCGCTAATTGTAGATTCCCAGCCATGCCTGGACTTGTTGTAGAAATAGGATTCCGTATTTCAGGCAAACTATGTATTTGGATTCGGAAATGATGATCTGGGGGGATTGATGTTGCGAAGCATAGATTTACAAACTCTTCACTTGACACAATCCTGCACTCAGAAATCCTTGACTCAAATTGTATGAATATACACAAGGAGCAAGATAAATGAAACAGGGAATTCATCCTAAATACGAGAAAGCTACTGTTACCTGCGCTTGCGGAAACACCTTTGAAACGCGCAGCACGAAGGGCAACATGCAGGTCGATATCTGCAACGTATGCCATCCATACTACACCGGCAAACAAAAGATTATGGATACTGCCGGCCGGGTTGAGAAGTTTAATAAAAAGTACAACCGCAGTACCAAAGAACAATAGATACTCAAACCACAGTTTACGCCAGTCTACCCGTCATCAACCAAGGGAGAGTGGCGTTTTTTCTTTATTAAAAAGGAATTAGCATGAAACAGGAAATAGCAGTTGGCGGTCAAGCCGTCATTGAAGGCGTAATGATGCGTGGACCCAGGCAACTGGCCACGGCAATCCGGCGTAAAAACGGAGAGATTGAGCTGAAGATCACCCCCTTTATCAGTGTTACTCAAACCGTGAAGCTATATGGCAAACCAATAATCCGGGGATTTGTTTCCCTGATCGAAATGATGAAGATTGGCTTTTCCACACTTACTTTCTCGGCGGATCGCTATGAGCTTGATCTAAAAGCCGAAGAAGCTGCAAGTGGCAAAGTGAGTAAGGAAAAATCGGCTGCTGCAACAAAAATGGAAGAAGCCATCAGCTATGTGATTGCCTTTGGCCTGGCCTTTTTGCTATTCGGACTGTTACCCTACAAATTAGCAGACTGGTTGAAGCTATCCAAACAGGATTTCTATTTCAATCTGTTTGCAGGCAGTATCCGAATTGTGTTCTTTGTACTCTATGTATGGATCATCTCGCTGATGAAGGATGTGAAACGATTGTTCCGCTATCATGGTGCTGAGCATAAGAACGTTAACGCCTATGAAGGTGGATCAGCTTTGGAAATTGGCAGCATTCAGTCTTTTACAACCATCCATCCCCGCTGTGGAACCAGTTTCATGTTTTTTGTGCTGCTTGTGGGTATTCTCACTTTCTCCATCACCGATACCCTGGTCTCGGCCTTCATCATTGGCGGTCCGATCCCAGTATATTACAGGCTTGCCTATCACTTGCTATTGATCCCGCTGGTCTCCGGACTCAGTTATGAAGTGCTGAAGTTCTCCGGACGCAATCTCAAACACCCCCTGGTCAAGATCATGACCGTGCCTGGGATGGCTCTGCAACGGATAACCACTCAGCCTCCAGATGATCAAATGGTGGAAACAGCTCTGGTGGCTATGAAGGCCGCACTGGACATGGATTACAGCGAGCACAACGTGAGGCTCCTGGAGAACTAAAGCATGTTGCCAATTGAGAAGTTACAAGCCCTGACTGCTGAGCATCAAGAGCTACAGGAAAAGGTCTCCGATTCCTCGCTGATGAGTGATGCCCGCAAATTTAGGGATCTGATGCGCAGATACAAAGAACTGACCGCGATCACAGACTGCTGGAAAAGCTATCAGAACACCGAAACCGAGCTCGCAGAAGCCAAACACATCCTGGATACGGAAAAAGATCCCGATCTGCAACAAATGGCAAAAGATGAGATTGCGGAACTCAATCAAAGATTGGAACAAAACGAAGCAGAATTGCGGGATTTACTGATCCCCAGTGATCCCAATGACGAGAAAAACGCCATCATCGAGATCAGAGCAGGAACCGGAGGGGAAGAAGCAGCCCTGTTTGTGGCAGATCTCTTCCGGATGTATAGCTATTACGCCGAGCAGAAAGGTTGGAAAAAGCAGGTGATTGATGCTTCCGAAACCGGACTGGGTGGATATAAAGAAGTTGTGATGCAGCTAAACGGAGAAAATGCCTACGGCCTAATGCGCTTTGAAAGCGGAGTACACCGGGTTCAGCGCATTCCTGTCACGGAATCAAGTGGGCGGATTCACACTTCTGCTGTGACTGTCGCTGTCCTTCCTGAAGCTGAAGAAGTGGATATTGAGATTAGTGATAATGATCTGCGGATTGATGTCTATCGCAGCAGTGGCAACGGTGGACAAAGCGTGAATACTACAGATTCTGCAGTTAGAATCACCCATATACCTACTGGCCTGGTCATCACCTGTCAGGATGAAAAGTCCCAGATCAAGAACAAGGCTAAAGCGATGAAGGTTCTGCGCAGTAAACTTCTGGATTTGCAGATCAGCAAACAGGAGCAGGAGATTGCCCAATCCCGCAAGGCTCAGGTTTCCACAGGTGACCGCTCCGCAAAGATCAGAACCTATAACTTCCCTCAAAGTCGGGTTACGGATCACAGAATAAACTTGACAAGCTACAACCTGGATGGATTCTTGGCTGGAAATATTGACGATTTCGTGCAGTCATTGCGAATCGCCCATAGAAACGAAAAGGTGAATGAGTAAATGGAGCTCCTTCAGATTGTTCTGATTTTGTTGATCCTGGTCTTTTTCTTGCTGTTGTCCCTGTTTTTCTCAGGACTGGAAACAGGTTTGATCTCGATTGATCAGATCGCCCTGGAACATAGCGCCAAAAGAAGCCGCTCAAGAGCTGCCTTGCTCAAGTTTATTCGTCAGCCGGATAAGTTTTTGGGTACGACCCTGATTGGCAACAACATTGCCAATGCAATCCTGGCCTCGCTATCCACATTGATCGTCGCGCGTTTGGGCAATTTTGCCTTTGATCCTCGCTATACGTCTTTGTTTATCGGGGCTATAGTGTTGATCTTTGGTGAGATTGTGCCCAAAGCTCTGTTCAGGGATCATGCGGATAGCATTGTGCCCCGTTTGTTTCCCCTTTTAATCTTCTTCTTCTATCTCTTTCGTCCATTTGTAGCTTTGGTTTCTTGGATCAACCGAGCCTTGAGGCGTTTACTGAAGATGGAAGACAACTACCAATATGATTACCTTACCAAGGACGACATCTCTTTCCTTTTTGCCCAGGCCAATGATGACGATGTGATCAGTGCTCCTCAGATGGAGATGATTGAAGATGCTTTGGATTTCAAGGAATTGGAAGCCAGAAACGTCATGGTGCCCAGAACTGATATCGTAGCCTTCCCAGAAAGCTCCACGATCAAGGAAGTGATTGAAATAGCCAAGATTGAGGGCTTCACCCGATATCCGGTTTATCGAAACAGCATCGATGACATCATCGGCATCCTGATTATCTATGATATTCTGAAAAAGGAAATCAAGGAAGATATGCTGGCTTCAGAGATCCTCCATGAACCCTATTTTGCTCCGGAAAACATCGATCTTGACGTTTTGTTAAAGGAAATGCAGAGCAATCGTCGCTCCATGGCCATAATTGTGGATTCTTATGGTGGAACCGCCGGCATGGTGACTATGGAAGACATTCTGGAAGAGATCGTGGGTGATATTGAAGATGAATATGATGATGAAGATGAGAAAGACGTGGAACAGGTGAGTCCTAATACCTGGATCGCCATGGCAGATGTGGAAATTGACCATCTGGCGGATGATCATAATATAATCCTGCCAGAAGGGGATTATGAGACCATCGCTGGTCTCATCCTGGACAAACTGGAACGCATTCCCCACCAGGGTCAATTCATCAACATTGAACCATATCGAATCCAAGTTCTCCAAGCAACTGATAAGAAGATTGTGAAAGTCAAGATACATAAGTCAATAGATCATTAAGAACCGATAATTAGAAGGATACGAGGTTATAGACGATGAAACTCATGGAATGTGTACCTAATTTTAGTGAAGGGAAAGATCAGGCTGTTTTGGATGCGATTGCTGCGTCCATCAAGGGCGTTAAGAACGTTGTCTTGCTAGACGTTGATCCAGGAGCTGATACAAACCGCACTGTATTTACAATGGCGGGAGAGCCTGAAGCTGTGGTTGAAGCAGCGTTCCAGGCAATCAAAACTGCCAGTGAATTGATCGATATGCGCAAGCATCATGGAGCCCACCCCCGGATGGGAGCTACTGATGTATGTCCTTTCATACCAATATCTGATATGACAATGGATGAATGCGCTGAGTATGCCCGCATTCTGGGTAAACGTGTGGGTGAAGAATTGCAGATCCCGGTTTATCTCTATGAACACGCAGCCAGCAAACCCGAATGGCAAAACCTTGCCAATGTGCGCTCCGGAGAATATGAAGCTCTGGCCGAGAAGGCTAAAGATCCATATTGGAAGCCAGATTTTGGTCCCCATACCTTCAATGCAAAAAGCGGTGCCACGGCAATATCTGCACGTGAGTTTCTGATTGCTTATAACATCAACCTGAACACCAGAGATAAAAAGAAAGCCCATGATATCGCCCTTACCATCCGTGAAAGCGGCAAGCCAGCCCGGGATGAGAATGGAAAGCTACTCAAGGACAAAGACGGCAACAAGATCATGGTTCCAGGGCTGTTCTCAAATTGCAAGGCTGTGGGCTGGTATATTGATGGTTATGATCGTGCTCAGATCAGCATCAACCTTACCAACTACCGGATTACACCCCCGCATCTAGTATTGGACAAAGTGCGTGAATTAGCCTTTGAAATGGGTATTCAGGTTACTGGAAGCGAGCTGGTGGGGTTACTGCCAAAAGCGGCTCTGGTTGAAGCTGGTAAATACTATTTGAGCAAAATGAACGAAAGCACTGGCCTCCCTGAGAAGATGATCATGGATACTGCCATCCAATCCATGGGTTTAGCAGAGCTTGCTCCCTTTGACATTGATAAGAAAGTGATCGAATATGCCATAGCCCGCAATGACAGCCTGGCTGATATGAAGGTAACAGCTTTCTGCGATCTTCTATCCACTGATGCTCCAGCCCCCGGAGGCGGCTCTGTAGCAGCATTATGTGCCGCCATGAGCGGAGCCCTGAGCGCAATGGTCTCCAATCTCACCATCGATAAGAAGGGTTATGAAAAAGTGCAGGCAGATGCCCGCAGGCTGGCGCCAATGGGACAAAGCATCAAAGAACGTGCCATTCACTGTATTGACGTGGATACCGATGCCTTCTATGCTATGATGGACGCCATGAAGCTGCCCAAAAAGACTGAAGAAGAGATTGCAATCCGTGCTGAACAAATCGAGAAATGCACTCAAGGCGCCATCAACGCCCCTCTTGAGACCCTTCGACTTTCCTATGAAGCCCTGCTGCTTGCCAAAGAAGTAGCTGCCATTGGCAACATCAATGCCCTTTCTGATGCCGGTGTGGCTGCCCTGACAGCTCTGGCCGCTGCGAAAGCTGCATGTTACAACATTCTGATCAACCTGGCAGGAATTACCAACGAAGATTACCGTAGCAATACTCTGAGTGATGCGAAGGGCATGATTGCCAAATGTAATGCTTTGGCTGATGAAATCGAACAGGATGTTAGCTCAAGACTATAAGTAATGGACATTTATATCATCGGCTTCACCAGAGCGGGGAAAAGCAGTTTGGCCAAATCCCTGGCAAATAGCTGGCAGATACCTGCTTATGATACCGATGAATTGATAGAGCTTGAATGCGCCCATAGCATAGCAGAAATAGTTGCTGATCATGGATGGGACGCTTTTCGCAAGCTTGAAAGCTCAATGCTCTTGAAGCTGGGAAACCCGAGTTTTCCAGCTTCCCCTTTTAACCTCTCAGATATCCCGAAACCAAGCCCAGAGCCAGGTGCCAGACGAATAAGCCGCATCATCTCCTGTGGAGGTGGCATTGTGGAAAATCCGATCAATCGGGACTTTCTGAAGCAACAAAGGGTGTTTTGGCTAAACCCACCCTGGGCTCTGATACTCAGCAGATTACAGACCAATCCTTCCGCAATATGCTGGGGTAGAACTGCCAAACAGCTATTTGACCTATACCAAATCCGATACCCTCTTTACAGGGAGATAGTGACCCAATGCAAGAACTAATGACTAAATTGTACAGTGACGTCAGCTACTGTCAGAGATGCGGTGGCAAGATGAAGCTAAATGTTGATTATGAGAACAAAATCCGCTCTGTTTGCGATGCATGCGGATTTGTGCTCTATCGCAATCCCATCCCGGCAGTCGCAATGGTCGTGCTAAATGACAAACATGAACTGCTATTGGTGTTGCGCAAGTATGAACCCAGAGCTGGGATGTGGGCTTTACCAAGCGGTTATGCCGAGATATTTATGAGTCCGGAACAGAATGCGATCGCAGAATTGAGCGAAGAAACTGGCCTGATCGGTGAGATTGATCATCGCATTGATTGGTTCTATGGCTTCTCCCCCATCTATTACCGGGTGATCAGTCTTGGTTTCAGGATGAAGGTAACAGGGGGTGAATTGCTTGCCGGAGATGATGCCGCTGATGCCAGATTCTTCCCGCTTGATGCTCTGCCCGAGATTGCCTTTGCAGCCCACAGGCACTTTATCAATCTTGAAACCGGATTACAACTAAACACAGGAGTTATTGAATGATTCTCAGATACTTAGGCCATTCAGCCTTTCAGATTGTATGCAGCAGCGGGATCAGCATCATCATTGATCCCTTTTTGGACAACAATCCGCTGGCTCCACTGAAATCAAAGGATTTGGAAGCGGATTACATCCTGCTGAGTCATGCCCATGGAGATCATTGCGGAGACACACTAAAGATTGCTGACAAGGGAAAGACCACGATTGTGGCAGTTTCTGAACTAGCTTCTTATTTTGCCAAATCTGGATATCACACTCATGCTCTGCAGATCGGCGGAGCTCATCAATTCAGTTTTGGTAATGTGAGATTAATCAAAGCTGAGCACGGCAGCATGACTCCTGACGGCCGATATGGCGGATTAGCAGCCGGTTTTATATTGAATATTGAAGGCACATGCATATGTCATGCCGGTGATACCGGAATCTTTGGCGATATCAGGATGTATGGCGAACTGCATGAGATAGATTACTATCTGGTGCCGATCGGTGGTAATTACACAATGGACATCCAGGATGCAGCCCTTGCCACATCCTGGATCAATGCCAAATATGCCATACCCATGCATTACAACACCTTCCCCCTGGTCAAGGCTGATCCCTATGAGTTTCAGCGAGCAGTGCAAGCTTATGGCAAACAGGCTATAGTTCTTGCCCCTGGAGAGGATCTCAGCCTTTAAGAGCTCTTAAAGCCGCCTCATAATTTGGCTCGTGGACGATATCATCAACCAGCTCACTATAAATCACTTTTCCATTCTCATCTATGACAACCACAGCTCTTGCCAGGAGCCCTGCCATGGGGCCATCTTCGATCTCCAGGCCATAAGCTATCCCAAAATCGCGGTTTCGCATTTCGGACAGGGTATAAACCTTATCTATTCCCTCAGCGCCACAAAAGCGTCCCAAGGCAAATGGAAGATCGCGTGAAACTCCCAATACCACAGTATTTTCCAAAGCAGCAGCTTCGATATTGAATCTTCTCACGCTGGCAGCACAAACACCTGTATCGATTGAGGGATATATGTTTAACAAGATTCTTTTCCCTCGATACTCATCAAGTGAGTGATCGCTCAGATCCTGAGCCGTAAGAATAAAGCTCAGCGCTCGTGAGCCGGCAATAGGGATTTCGCCAATTGTATTTATGGGTGTTCCATTCAGTTTTATCTTAGCCATTTATCTTTCCTTTTTCTTTGATAATTGAGGGAGGCGAATTGCTTACCCTCTGTTTGATATAGTAATGTGGATATCCAGTCCTGCAAGTAGAACAATTCCTGAAGCTACATCCCCCAATTCTCCATGCTCTTAGGTTATACATAGATATCTCTCTGCCTGTATTTTCCTGTATGGGGAATTATTTCTATTGACATCTAATGCCATTATAGCAAACGTAGCGCCCATGAAAAAAAGGACTCTACTTAACCTGTCTGAGATGGATGTGCATCGGTTGGAGAGCTTGATGGGGAAGTTGGAAGACATTCCCTATGAAGAAGGCTTGATAGTTGCCAAAGAGTTGCATTCCATAATAGAGCAGTATGACTTTAAAGGCAAGGATATGCTGCTTATCGATTTACTTACCAGTATCGGTGTGTTCTATGGCAAATGCTCGATGCCACAGATATCTGGTGAATACTTTAGCAAAGTCCTGAAATTGGCCGAGAAGCACTCTCTCAGAGCGTGTAAAGTTCGGGCAGAATCGAATCTGGCAATATGCAAAGCTCAAAACGGAAATTATCATGAAGCCATTGAACTCTGGAAGATCCTGATTGAGAATGAGCAGGATCCTACCCTAAGAATGAATATGAACAACAACATCTCTGTAGGTTATGGGATCATCGGAGACTATCATAAAGCAATCAACTACGCCTTTGCTGCCCTGGAAATCGCCAAGAAATCCATCCCTGATGCCGATAACGCAAAGCTTTCACCATTGATGAATCTGAGCACTGCCTACGAAAAGATGGGCGATTATGACCGCTCCTTGAAATACGTTGAGGAGGCTTTGATTCTAAGCCGGAAACTTGGAAATCAAAGGCGTGAATGTGAGTGCCTGAATAATCTGAGCATGATCTACAACCAGATGGAAGAGCATGAGCTTGCCTTAGCGAAAGCAGAGGAAGGTCTGGTGCTGCGGAAAAAGTATTTTGCCAAGCCTGATCATGCTGTGTCCTACAACAATATCGGCTATATCCTGGAAGGAATGGGCAATCTGAAGGAAGCCCTCCAGAATTACAAGATAGCCATGAGACTTAGAAACCAAAACATTAATGTTGCCTTTAGCACCAATACCTTGCTCAATATTGTATCAGTCTACATCCAGCAGAATAAGCTGAGTTTTGCCCTTAGATACCTGGATAAAGCCAAAATCCATGTGGAAGCTTTGAAATCCCGGGATATATATATGCGTTATTACTCCTATTTAAGCGCCATTCAAGCTCTACGAGGCAATTATGAAGAAGCGTTTTTAACTGAGAAAGAGCTCAATAAATTGCTGAATTCTGAATTCACCGAGCATATTGAGCAATCTGTGAACAAAAGCGAAGCAGAGTTTTATCAACGTCGCATTGAGGAACAAGCTGAGCTCTACAAAAAGCAGAACCTGGAATTGATCAAGCGAAACAAGATCATCCGCAGCAACAGCAAGGAACTCAAAAAAAGCTATCAAAACCTGCAGAACTCTGTAGAGGCTTTGAATTGGATTCTAAGTGTAATCAGTCATGATGTGCGAGCACCTCTGGCAAACTTTGAGAAAATCATTGATATCATGCTGGAGGAAGAGATGGATGAATCTGAATCCCGCTCAATCCTGGAAAGCATGAAAAAAAGCAGTAAGAATATGTATAAGCTGGTTGATGAGATTCTGGACGGGATCAGGCTACAACGCCGGAAACTGGACGATCGGATCAACATCAGCAGGCAGGACATTATCCCCCTTTTACAACAAATCTACATGATCTATCAACCCATTGCAGGACAGAAACATCTACACCTTTCTTTCAACTTCGTATCCGATCAGGTTTATGCTCTGGTTGATGGAGATCTTTTGAAGATTATTGTGCGCAACTTCCTCAACAATGCCGTAAAGTTCACTCCGGAAGGCGGAAACATCATGCTGGAATTATCCAGCTTGCAACATGGAGTAGTCATCAGCATCCGGGATGATGGCATTGGCATAAGCCCAAGTGAACTGAAAGCCATGCATAAGCGCAAGAAACCGGAATATTCTGCTCGTAGATCTGGTGGGGGAATTGGTTTGGGCTGGATTCTTTGCCGGGAATCAGTAAAGAAAATGAAGGGCAACATGGAAGTTATCTCCGAATTGGGCAAGGGAACCACAATCAATATCTTCCTGCCAGTTTGAGCTCTGGCCAGATTACTCAGCGTTTTATGTAGTTGGAGCTGCGGAAAGCTCCACTACGGAAGTTGTTGGAGCTGCGGAAAGCTCCACTACGGAAATTGTTGGAGCTTCGGAAAGCTCCACTACGGAAATTGTTGGAGCTTCGGAAAGCTCCACTACGGAAATTGTTGGAGCTTCGGAAAGCTCCGCTACGATGCCCATTGGTTGTGGTCACGATATGGTCACCTTGCCGTTACTTTTGTGACCACATCGTAACGGCATAGTGACGATAGCTAATGAGGATGGAAAGGGTTTTAGCAATTCAAACTTGACAAGGATGGGGCTTTTATATATCAGGGATAAATGAACTCGAAATACTTATGGATCATTATACTAACAGCCTTTGTGATTGTCGGCCTGTATCATGTGTTTGCTGTGGGGCGCTTCAATTATCCCGAATTCCGGCTCAAATCAGGTCAGGTTTCGGAAACAGAACTAATTGCCCCGTTTGATTTTCCCATTCTAAAAAGTGCAATTGATCTGAACAACGAACGAGAACAAAGCATTGAGGCCATTCCCACCCCATATCGCATCAATGATGAAGCGCTATTCAATGCCCTAAGCTCATTGGATCAGTTGTGGAGCATCTTTTATAACAAACCGGAGCAGAGCCCGGTGCAAAAGGCAGCCGAGGCTACCCAGGCGGGATTCAATCTTTCTGCAGAGGATCTGGTTTTCGCTTATGGCACAGAAGCCCTGAATCAGAGTTATGAGAAACTGCGAGACGGTCTGCAGCATATCTATGAGCGCGGCATTTATGCAACAATCGAAACCGATAGTATCAGTATCTACAATAACGATGAAGCTGTGGTAAATCCCAAAACATACTACTTTCAACTGGAAGAAGCCCAAGCTGAACTGATTGAAAGAGTTCCGGAAACAGGCAAGCTGATAACGGCGCTTTCGGATGTGTTTATCCTTCCCAATCTGGAGATTGACGATAACCTGCTAAGTGAGTTCCGCCAACGCAGGATCAGTGAGATCCCGGAAACCGAAGGAGTAGTATTGCAGAACGAGGTGATTATCCGCAAGAATGCCCGGGTAACCGAAGGTGATATCGAGAAATTGGAATCTCTTCAAGCTGCCTTCCGCAACCGCAATATGCAAAAATCTCCTTTGCAGCAGATGCTTTTGGCATTTGGTTTGCTGATCTATACTTTTTTAATCCTGTTGATTGCCAATCACTATTATGGAGTTTATAACATGGAATCCCAGCAGCATGTAGCAGATTTTCTGCCAGTGAACCTGGGATTCATCCTGATCGTGTTGTTTGGCATATTTACCAATCACATCTTTACCATGAACAATCTGCTGATCCCCTTTGCTTTGACCGTTATTGCAGCGGCAATCCTGGTGGGAACAGATTTTGGAATGCTTTATGGCATCTGCTCGATGTTGCTGCTCAATCCCTTCATCAATTGGGAAACTTATACTCCGATCATCTTCCTGCTTAGCACAAGCATGACTCTGCTTTTGGTCAAACGGCAGCGAGCTCAGCATGAATTTCTAAGCATCTGGTTTTATCTGTTGATCAGCACAACCCTGGTAAATGTAGCAATATCAATCTACAAGAGCGATCCGATAGCCGTGGTCTTCCGCAATATCGGCTTTGGGATGATCTCCAGCGCTATCAGCATTATTGGTATATTGATCATTGTGCCATATTATGAGCGGCGTTGGAACCGGGCAACAAAGCAGACACTTCTGGAGCTATTGGATTTTAACCATCCCCTCCTCAAGCAATTGGCAACCACCGCAGTGGGCACCTATCATCACAGCTTAATCGTGGGAAATCTAGCTGAAAGGGCTGCAGAAGCCATCGGAGCAAACCCGCTTTTAGCCAGAGTAGGCAGCTATTATCATGATATTGGCAAGATCGTGAATACTGAAGCCTTTACCGAGAACAACGAGAATTCCAATCAGATTCATGATACCAGAGCTCCGGAAGATAGCGCTAAGATCATTAAGAACCATGTTGTTGAAGGCATTACATTGGCCAGGAAATACAAGATTCCCCAGCCCGTGATCGACATCCTGATGCAGCACCATGGCAATAGTTTGATCAGATATTTCTATGACAAAGCAGAAAAGCTGAATCTGGATGCACCAATGCAGGCATTTCAATATTCCGGGCCCAAACCCCAAAGCAAAGAAGCCGTGTTGGTGATGGTGGCAGACGTTGTGGAAAGTACCACCAAAGCCAAAAACATCCAGAGCGAGGAAGCCATAATCAAGATCATTGATGACACCATCGCCAGATTAATTCGGGAAGGGCAGTTTGATGAAGCTCCGATTACAATGAAGGATCTGAACATGATCAAACAATCAATGTTGCCAGTATTGGGTAGCATCTATCGCAAGCGTCTGGACTATCCGGAAGAACATGACAAACGTTGAAGTTCAGGGGGAATTGCCTCCCAGTATACCGAAAGAGCAGATTTTGGTAATGGCAAAGCAGATTTGCCAAAATGAAGCTCCTGATAGCAATTTTGAGATATCTATTCAATTGGTTGATAGCACAGTTATGCGTGAATACAACCGGATTTACCGGGGAGTGAACAGGAGCACAGATGTACTCAGTTTTGTTGGTGATGAGATAGATTTAGGAGGTTTTAGAACCCGCCTCTGCGATATAATCATTGACACAAATCAAGTGTTTGAACAAAAGGGTTCAAAAACATTCAGTGAGGAATTATGGCTGATCCTGATCCATGGATTATTGCATCTAATGGGATACGATCACATCAGGACAGCAGACAAAAAGAAAATGGAAGACGCAGAAGATAATTACCGAAAGCAGATTCCGGGGGGCGGAATTGCTTAGCACCAACTATATCATTTTAATCGTGTTTCTGGCTTTGTCAGCATTCTTTTCCGGGAGTGAGACAGCAATGTTCTCGCTATCACGGGTCTATCTGAAAAAGCTGGAGAATAGTGATTCCAAATCCGGCAAGCTTGTTTTAAAGCTGATGTCCCGACCCCGGCGTTTGTTAATCACTTTGCTGCTGAGCAACACACTTGTGAATATGGCAATATCATCTTTTAGCACCATCATTGCGTATGAGATGGCAGAAGCAAAAGGCTGGAATCTATCCCTGACGATTACAATCCAGATCATACTGGTAACAACAGCCATCCTGTTTTTTGGGGAGATTATCCCAAAGTTGATAGCACTATCAAAAGCTAATGATATCAGTATGATCCTGGCTTACCCTTTAGGGGCATTGCAGTTCGTGCTTAGTCCCATTGTGTGGATCTTTGAACAAATCAGCAATGTGATCTCCAGCAAACATCAGTTTGAAAAAAACATTGGGCATCGCTTTACCCATGAAGAGTTTCACAATTTGATCCAGAGCGAATCTTCTTCCGGCACCTTGGAAGAACATGAAAAGAGAATGCTGGTTGGTTTGTTCAGATTCCGCGAAGCTGAAATCAGTGAGATTTATGTACCCAGGGTAAGAATAACCGCGATTGATGAAAGCCAAAGCCTGGAGGAATTGCGAGAACTGATAGTGGCAAGCGGGTATTCCCGCATTCCGGTGTATCGGGAAACCATCGATGATATCGTTGGCATCATCTATGTGAAAGACCTCTTGATCTATCCAGAAAAGGAATCCATCTCAGATCTGATGCGCCCCGCCTGGTTTGTAACCGAAAACATGAAGATTCAAACTCTTTTGAATCAATTCAAAGCCAAAAAACTGCAAGTAGCAGTAGTGGTTGATGAATATGGCGGAACCTCAGGCATCATATCCCTTGAAGATATCCTGGAAGAAATCGTGGGCGAAATCCGCGATGAATATGACGCCGATGAACAACCTGAGTTTTGCAAATGCGATGATGGCGGATTCCTGCTAAGTGGAAATTATAGTGCACGCCAGTTTAATCAAGAGTTTTCCACCGATATCTCAGTGGAGGATTATGACAACATCGCCGAATTCCTTTTGGCTCACTTCAACCATGTACCACAGGTTGGAGAAAGCTACATCTACGAGGATTGCATGAATTTCACTGTGTTGGATAGTGATGAAAAGAGCATTAAGCAGGTTAAAGTAATGCCAGTCGAGAATCAATGAAAAAGCACCTGATCATCATCGCCATAGTCATGCTGAGTAGCGGGGTATTTGCTCAGAACTTGAAATACAAGATCAATTCCATGGGCTTCAAGGTTGCAGATCTCAGTCTCATCATCGGCAAAGATCAACTATATGTAAAAGCCAGCAATGATGGGATCAGGACTCTTTTTCCGCATCTGAACAATACCTACAAGGTTTCATTTGATCAAGACTATCTACCCAAGACCTATACCCGCATTATCCATCAGGATGCCCTAAAAGATTCTGTCACTACCATCTACTCCCAGGGAGCAGCCACAATGTATCGCAAAAGCGATAACAATGAGGTGATTTACAGAATTCCCGCAAAGAGCCATGACATCTTCACCCTTTTAACTCGGATCAGCCAAATACCCAAAGCCGTGGGCGAGTATTATGTAGATGGAAATGGCAGAGCTTGGAAGGCAATCGTAAGCGGTGGGAAAAGCGAAAACCTGAAAACCTCATTGGGGATCTTTCAGACCACCAAATATGAATTGAGATTCAAAGCTCAAAGCCCTCACAAAGCTCCCTATGTGGATATGCTCACCCATAACTTTCTAGATGAATCCCTGCATCTGAGTATCTGGGTCAATCAAGGCGGTATTCCGGTCAAGGCTCACCTGAAGAAAAGACTGATGGTGATGACTTGGGAGATACAAAGCATTTCCTGATGAAAAAATCCTTTTTCCTTGTGCTTGCCATACTCTGGATGGCGATCATCTGGTTATTGTCATCAATACCCAATCCGGGTCTTCCCTCAGCAAACATCATTGGCATAGATAAACTTGCCCATTGGGGTGAGTATTTTATCTGGGGTATGCTGGTAAATCAATATCTGAGGTACCTGAAATACGGAAAGTGGGGATATTGGCTGGTGTTTTTGATAATGCTCCTGTGTGCCGCTTTAGACGAGTATCACCAGAAGTATATCCCAGGCCGAAGCGTGAGTATCTATGACTTTGTGGCCAATGCCCTTGGCTTACTCAGCGCTTTGTATAGTGGATTGCATATAGTGAAGAAACTGGAATCATGATCAAAGTAAAGCAACTCAGATTGAGCCTGGGCGGAAAACTAATTCTGAATGAAGTAGATTTCTGTTTGCCAGATAATGAAAACCTGGTGATTCTGGGGCGGAGCGGATCGGGAAAGACTGTATTGATGAAGAGCCTTTTAGGCATATATCCTCCCGATGAGGGCAGTATTGAGGTTGATGGGGTAAACCTGTATCAGGCCAATAAACAGCAACTCAACGATTTGAAACAAAAGTTTGCCATGGTGTTTCAGCATGCAGCTCTGCTGGATTCATTCAATGTCTATCAGAATGTGGCACTACCCTTGTATGAACGGGGTGAAAAGAACGAGGACAGGATTATGTCCCGTGTGCTTGAATGCTTGAGCCTGGTAGGCCTTGAGCATACTCTGGAGTTGTATCCCGCTGAACTAAGCGGAGGCATGCGCAAACGAATCGGAATTGCCCGGGCTCTGGTGTATGAACCGGAATACATAATCTTTGATGAACCGGTTTCCGGGCTGGATCCCATTACCAGTAGTGAAACTCTGTATTACATGCGCCAGATCATTGAGCACAATAGCGCTACCCTGATTACCATAACACATGATATCAATACAATCGGACAACTGGGTCAAAAGGTTCTTTTCCTTGAGATGGGAAGGATGCTGTATTATGGTAGCTTCGAGGATTTGCACAGCAGCCAGGATCCCACAATCCACCAGTATTTCAACTCATGAAGCAAAATACCTGGCTATTCCTTGGTTTTCTTACCGCTACTGCCTCAGCAGTGTATATCATTGAAAACCTGATCCTGAGTTTGATGCCGATTCCCTTTCTGCGTATTGGCTTATCTAATATTGTAGCTTTGTATCTGGTACTAAATGGAAAGATAAGCAGTGCCTTTGTGGTTACCATCGCAAAGTCCATCATCGGCGGAATGGCAACCTTCAATCTATTGTCACCAGTTCTGCTCTTGTCTCTGGGAGGGGGGTTCGCGGCTGTATTGTTTATGAGCATTGGCCTCCTGATACGCCCCCGCTTCAGTATATTTGGGATAAGTGTTTTGGGAGCATTAGCGCACAATTTTGCGCAGTTAGCCCTGGTGCGGCTGATGCTTATTCAAAGTGATGGTCTTTTTGTATTGACACCAATCCTGATTCTATTTGGCTTGATTAGTGGAATTATCACAGCCGGAATCTGCCTGTACATCCAGCAGAAAATCCCGGTTTAAAGGTTGCAACATGAGAAGAAGAGATAAACATAATTATAACAAGCTAATGCAGTGGTTTGGTATTGCCCTGTGTGTAGTGATCGGTATCATTCTGGGAGTGGTATGGTTTTACCGGGATGGCTTACCCCCCACCTCCGAACTGCGTAATTTCACTTTGCGTAGCGGTTCTGAGGTTTATGACCGCAATGGGAAAATGATCCATCTCTTTGCCTTTGAGAAGCGTAAACTCGTATCTCTGAAGGAATTGCCACCTCATTTGGTGGATGCCTTGATTATTGCAGAAGACAAGAACTTCTATAAGCATTTTGGCATCGACATCCTTGGAAATGTGCGCGCCATAATAATTGATGTGGTGCGATGGGATTTTTCTCAGGGAGCCAGCACGATTACTCAGCAAATGGCAAGAAACATGTTTCTGACCCTGGATAAAAGAATGTCCCGCAAGATCAAAGAGATTCTGCTGGCCTTTAGAATTGAACGGGAGTTTTCCAAAGAGGAAATTCTGGAAATCTACTTTAACAAAATCTTTTGGGGGG
>Ga0265294_10003957_pt1 | contig 18674 bp, 12 predicted proteins | sample MunlanPumphouse3_FD_192504 | JGI IMG/M metagenome (GOLD analysis project Ga0265294, IMG submission 192504) | Groundwater microbial communities from a municipal landfill in Southern Ontario, Canada - Pumphouse #3 | ecosystem: Environmental > Aquatic > Deep subsurface > Groundwater | place...
AATTCACCTGAGGCAGCCGTATTTTAGCAAAAAAGAGTTCTCTTTGAACTGTCTTTTATTGATGCTGTTTTTTGTTCAATAACTGTGATTTCTCAATAGTAATGTATAATGTTCCTTCTGTAGTGGTATATCGTTCTCTAAATTCAATATACGTCTACTTTAGTTTCCAGGCTCAATCTTACTGGTCCACCAGTTGTAGATTTCCTCTCCACTGGTAATCCAGGCGTTTTTCTCGGCGCAGTATTCAAGGACTTTTTCATAATACCTGAGGTTCTCTCCATCGATGCACATATTATTGTGCCAGAGGATAGTGATCACACCGTTATATTTCTCAACTGTATTGATCAGATGCTTTGTACATTCCCAGGCTTTCTTAACGTTCAGGCGCATGTAATCCTTCAAAAGAGAACGGTCCATTATCACCAGCGGGATCTCCAGGATATCGATCTGGCGCCCCTCGTTTAAATTAAAAGGCCTGTAAGGATGGCACATCCCGTTTCTAAAACCGGCACAGTCCGAATATCCGAATGTGGTATCGTATTTGAACCCTGCTTTGCTTAATAATTCCCAGGTATCCGGTACTCTGAACCTTAGATAGTGGTTTCTGTACCCGACAACCTTTTTGCCCAGGACTTCCTCAAGTCGCCTCTTTTTTTCTTTAATATCTTCAAGGCTGTTGTAAGACTCGTGCCCTCCGTGAAGTCCGACTTCCCATCCGCTATCTGATATGAAGCCAAGCTCGGTTTCAAGATCTTTAATATTATAATTGAAGTCGGTTTCTTCAGACGTCAGGGCAAGAAAATAGAAACTGGATTTTGCGTTGTACTTTGCTTCAAGAGCCAGTATTTCCCTGAAGTTCCAGCAAGGATTCCATTTCCTGTTAACTCTTGAAAAAGGAGCTTTTACCGCTTCAGCCAGTTTCCCCCTGGAAAGGGCTTTTACTGGCCCGACAATCGGATACAATTTGTCCGGATAAATCGCATCGATATCATGTGTGAGGCAGACAGCGAACTTTTTCCCGTCCGGATACTGAGGTTTTAACCCGTTTTCTACCAGGAATTTGGAAACCCTCGGCTCAAAGATATTCCTGTGACTGCTCAGATAATAAGGGAACCTCTCATACGCGTCGCGAAAAGTTACACTGTACTCTTCTTTCCTGGTAAAGAGGTCCCAGAGTTCTTCGTTTTCTTTCAGTTTATCAAACATAATTTTCGCCCTGTTTCCCAGAATATAAAATATATCAAAGGGGAATTTTCCCCTTCATTTTATTTTATGTGAGTTTTTGTCTCCCCTCCCAATTCCCTTGTAAACGAACCCTTTCCCGATAAATTCGTCCGGCTCGATGACATTTCTCCCATCAATAATAACCGGATTTGCTTTTGCGCTTACTTTCTTTGCCCAATCAGCTTTAAGGCTGGAGTATGCACTGTGCCCTGCAAGTACAACTATAGCGTCTGCGTTTCTGACAACCTCTTCCAGATTATCTGAAATTTCAACGCCCGGATAATTGACAACGTAAGGGTCGTGTACCATTACGCTGGCCCCGGCTTTCAGGCAGAGGTCCCTGTATGGTTCCGAAGGTGTGTTTCTGGCATCGTCCGAATCTTTGATAAATGCCCAGCCGAGCATTGCGACTTTTGAGCCATCCATCTTCTTCCCGAGCCTTTCAAGGGCTGCAACGGTCAGGTTATACATGTGTGCGGGCATGAAATCATTGACTTTCCTTGCAAGCACGTAAATAGAATCTGCACCTTCCGGATAGTCAAGTTCTCCCCTCCCGATTTTAACCCCTCTTTCAAGGTGGTAAGTGTCTTTGGTCAGGCAGTGGCCTCCAACTCCTGCTCCGGGCCAGAGGACAGCCCTTGTAATTCCCTCGCCTTTTAAGCTGTCAACTCCTGTCCTGACATCATAGACATTTATGCCCATAGCTTCACAGTAAAGGGCGAGCTGGTTGATTGCTGCAATCTGAAGGTCGCGAAAAGTGTTTTCTGCGGTTTTTGTGACCTCAGCCGCTGTTGCACTCATAGGGATAACCTGTCCGACTGTAAGCACAGGGGAGTACAGTTCAACAGCCCTTTTTGTGCTTGCTTTATCTATTCCGCCCACAATCCTGTCGTGTTCTCTGATGTTCTTTAAAAGCCTGCCTACCATCACTCTTTCAGGGGCGTGTGCAAGGGCAAAATCTTCACCTGCTTTCAGCCCTGACTCTTCTTCAAGGATCTGTTTTGCCATGCCTTCAGTTGTCCCGGGAGTAATTGTGGATTCCAGGACCACAAGCATCCCCGGTTTAAGGTATTTGCCCACATTTCTGATACCATCTATAAGCGCGCTGAAATCAGGTTCCAGGTCTTTGGGATTTGCAAAAGGAGTCTGAATTGCAAGTGTAACTGCATCAAGCTCGGAAATCCTTGAAAAATCAGGTGTGCATTCGAACTTTCCGGCTTTTACAACCTTTCCAATAAGCTCTTCAAGGCCGGGCTCTTCCCCTTTGAGCGGGCTCTCCCCTCTGTTAAGCATTTCAATTTTATAACCCGAGCTTTTTGAGTTGCGCTGGAAGCCGAGGACTTTCTCAAAACAGGGAGCATCTGCAAAAAGGACAGCAGCAGGGATTCCTACATATCCCATGCCAAGAACGCCTATCTTTTTTATAGGGCCGCGTTCCTTCAAAAGTTTTTCTAATTTGCTCATACTTATCACTTTCCGGTATTGTTTTTTAAAATTTTTTTGAATTTTCCCGAGGCTTTCGGTTTCTTTTTCCCTTCACCCTTTATCTTTTATGCGGTTTACTTCCCCACTTCAATCAGTCTTTCTTCTTCGTAAGACCTGATTGCTGCCATCGCCACTTCAAGGGCATGTTTCCCATCTTCACCGCAGGGGTTTGGTTCTCTACCTGTCTGAACACAGTCTATGAAATAGGCGAGTTCATTTTTCAGGGGTTCACTTGGCTCGACTTTGGCTTTTCTTATCCAGCCGTTGTCGTGCAGTTCTACTGTCTGGTCAATATAGTCCAGATACGCCACACCCTTGACCCCTATTGCTGTCAGGTGCCTGACCTTATGAGGAGTCAGCCAGTTTGTTTCTACAACTCCTGCAAAGTTATGGTCCATACGCAGGATAATTGAGGCATGGTCTTCAAAAGAGTGTATGTCTGCACCTGCAATGGCGTAAACGCCTTTTATTTTCTTGCCGTAGAGATATGAAATGATATCTATATCATGGACACCGATATCCAGAATTACGCCGACGTCTCTTATCCTCGGGTTATACGGGCCTACTCTTCTTGTAGAGATAGATACTATTTTACCCAGAGTGCCTGAATTTATGATCTCCTTAAGCCTTATGACTGCAGGGTTAAAGCGTTCGATATGACCTACCATGAGCACTTTACCTGCCTTTTTTGCAGCTTCTATCATAACGTCTGCGTTTTCAACCGTATCTGCTATGGGTTTTTCAACAAGGACATGAAGGCCTGCTTCCAGGGCATCAAGGACTACCTGTTTATGCAGTTTTGTAGGCACAACAACGCTCACTGCATCAAGGCCTTCGGCAAACATTTTTTTGTAATCTGTAAAGGCTTTTGTTTTAAACTGGGCAGCCATGGCTTCGACTCTACTCTGGTCCACATCGGATATCCCTGCAAGCTTCACGCCTTCCATCTCACTATAGATCCGGACGTGATTCTGGCCCATGGCACCCGTGCCTATTACTCCTACTCTTATCAAAATTTCACTTCCTTTTTAAGAATGTGATTGCAACCTGAAAACTGATCAGGCACTTGCATAAAATTCTTTGACTTCCTTTATTACTTTCAGAACATCGTCTCTGGACAGGGCAGGATGTACAGGAAGGGAAAGAACCTCTTCTGCTGCTTTCTCCGAGACAGGCAGGGAGTCTTTGTATCCAAGCTCCATATAATAAGGCTGTTTATGGATAGGTATCGGGTAGTGAACTCCTGTGCCTATGCCTTTTTCCTTCAGAAAATCTGCCAGTTTATCTCTGTTTTGTGCCCTTATTGTGTACTGGTGAAAAACGTGGGTATAACCTTCCCTTGTAGTTGCGGGTACAATTCCTGAAATGCTTTTAAGCCCTTCTGAGAGCATGGCTGCATTTTTCTGCCGGGAGGCATTAAACCCGTCCAGTTTTTCAAGCTGAGCAAGCCCTATTGCGGCTGCAATGTCAGTCATGCGCAGGTTAAAGCCCAGCATTTCGTGCAGGTAGCGGACTCTGGAGCCGTGAGCCCTGATCATTTTTGATTTTTCTGCAATTTCCCGGTCGCTGGTTGTAATTATGCCGCCTTCGCTTGTTGTCATGTTTTTGGTCGGGTAAAAGCTGAATGCTCCTGTCCCGAAACTGCCTGCTTTCTTCCCCAGGCACTCTGCGCCATGTGCCTGGCAGGCATCTTCTATCACAACAAGTTTGTGGTCTTCAGCGATTTCCATTATGGCTTTCATGTCAGCAGACTGCCCGTAAAGGTGGACAGGCATAATGGCTTTCGTTTTTGGATTGATCTTTTCCTTTATTTTTTCCGGGTCTATATTGTATGTATCAGGCTCAATGTCTGCAAAAACAGGTTTTGCTCCGGTATAAAGGATGCTGTTTGCAGTGGCAATAAATGTGAAGGGACTTGTGATTACTTCATCTTCTTTTCCGATATCGTGGGCAAGAAGTGCAATATGAAGAGCTGCAGTGCCGGAATTTACGGCCGCTGCATATTCGCAGCCTGTGTACTCGGAAAAAGCAAGCTCAAATTCTTCTACTTTTGGTCCCTGTGCGATCATTCCTGAACTCAGGACCTCTGTTACTGCATCAATCTCTTCCTTGCCCAGCAGGGGCCTGGCGATTGGGATCATTTTTAGACCTCTTATAATCTTAATTATGTTCCTTTTATTTCGATTAGCTTTTTCAGTAGGCTTATATCCTGTTTAATTCTTTGAGATCTTCCGGGAGTTCCTGTATTTTAGCAGGCACACCCAGAGCCAGTTTCCATGGGGGCACGTCTTTTGTTACAAGGGCTCCTCCGGCAACCATTGCTCCTTCTCCAATCTCTACTCCCGGAAGTAAAGTCGCGTTCGCGCCTATTGATGCTCCTCTTCTCAAAACAGGGCCTTTAAGCTCGTACTTTTTGCGGATAGGATATTTGTCGTTGGCAAGAACAGCACAAGGTCCAATAAATACATTGTCTTCGATAAGCACATTCGTTGGAATATACACATTCCCCTGAATGCTGACGTTATTACCTATCTTTACGTTTCCGTCTATGATAACGTTCGTTCCGATAAGTACGTTGTCTCCTATTTGTGTATTTTCCCTGATCATTACATTATGTCCGGTCTTGAAGTTATTCCCGGTCTTTACACTGGAGAATATTGTCGAACCTGCTCTAATTATCGAGTTTGCGCCTATAGTGCAGCCCGGAAAATCAAAGTCCTCAATCTTTATATTTTGTTTGAGGATTTCCATGAGGATTTTGTGTTCCGGATACCCCAGTATTACATTTTCCAGAACCACAGTATCTTTTCCGATTACAGAATTTCCGTAAATCTTGGAAGAATCATGGATTTTGAATTTTTTTGAATTCATATCTTTCCCCTTCGTATACTTTATATCCGTTCGATAAATTCCAAATTGAACAAAGACATACTTAAAATTTTTAATGAATTAGAAAGTATATATTTTATTTTCATGTTCCGAACTTTCTGGTTATCTGATGTTACAGCCTGCCCGGGACATTTGTTATTTCCTTATTCCCTGTACCCACTCCCTTCAATTTACTAACTATGTGAATTTTTTAGTTTGAATACACTTTATAATTATTTAACTGATTTGGTTTATCTGTCAATCCACAGCTTTTTCGATCTTTTTTGGTAATGATATTTAATTTGTCGAAATTATTTGGTACAAATTAACCTTGAAGCTCTTTTAAATTCATATCTAATTTTTTATAGTGTATGTATATCTTTAATCACTGTCTTATTCCTTATTGACTTTTTACTTCTATAATAATTGTGGTTTTATTTCTATAATTGCTGTCTTACTTTTACATGGCTGTCTTGATTCTTTTAGAACAATATGTATAATACTGACTATACACAGTTATAATTTTATATGGTAGTAATCCGATTTAAAAATTATCTATTAATCTATCAAAAATATTTTTAAGCCCTTCCTGATAAGATCTTACCATTTCTCTGTTAGAAGATTTATATGGATGGGGACTTATGCCAGTAGCTTTTTGTAAGAGCAATATATTCCACTCATCTTCTGCCTTACATAAAAAAGGTATGTATATTTCATTTTCAAGGAAAAAACTAATAACTATAAAGCTGGATTGCCCTTGATTTAAAATTTATATATCTACTTTTTTATCCTGCAAAATGGAGCAGGATTTTTTGAAATTAACATCTATTGCTTTCTTTTTTTCATTCTCTTTTTACGTTCTATTCTTTGAGTTCAGGAGATTAAATGAAGGAGAGTTTTTATATCAGATCGCACATTTGATTCTTTTATACTTCAATCAACTAGAGGAGTTTTAACTACGCTCAGTTTAATTTCATCAACTTCTGCTTTTTCGGGCGAGCTAACAATGATGACTCCACCGGGAGTCCCTGATGGCGCATCAGTCGCCGTAGCGGTTTTGCTTGTAATGTTACTTCTCAGAGACATCCTTCCTTTGCTAAAAAACTGGGATGAATCTGTACAAACTTCTTTGAATATGGGAATTCTTCCACTTCTGTTTTCTTTCGGTGCAGTAGTCCTTTATAAACTCGTAGCTCTCTTCTAATTTATGGGGAGAGCTTAATATTTTAAGCCTGTAAGCTGGAGACAAAACACTGTAGAGATAAACCATTTTTTATTTTAAAAGTTCTGAGGAAAATTAGTTTTTTCAGGCTGTCAAAAATAAGTTTTCCTGCCTTTTTTTCTGCTCCTTCTTTTCTGCCTGTTCATTCTTTATGTCCTGCTCTTTTTTGCTTTTTATTTACATTCTCTTACCTGCTTCAAGCATCTGATTTTTCTTTCTGTCGGCAAAATTTTATGGCAGAATGCGTGGCATGGTTGAAATTACAGATCGGAGTGTGCATTTTAAAAAATAAATTTAAAATAGATGGGGAATAACCCCAAAGAGGAAGACATTTATGAAGCCGTGTACCATTGTGACAAGAGGGAGGCTTCGGGTTTTGTAGAACATGTATCCTATAATAAAACCTACCAGGAAAGCGTAGAAAATTTCAACCATGCTTCCATATCCCGAATGCATCAGCCCGAAGAGGACGCTTGTCACAAGTAAGCCACCCCTGCTTCCAAGGAACATTTCAAGCCTGTTTTGCAAGATGGATCTGAAAATGATCTCTTCAACAAGACCTACTAAAAAGACCATAACAAGGGTGAGTATCAACAGGCTGATTATTGAGAGATCAGGAACCAGGTAATTTGTCTCTATTATAAAATATTCTCCTATTCCGAGAAGGAGACCGATAATTATTGAAAGTGGAATATAGGTGCCTATTTTTTTGAAGGTTACCCCAAGTTGTTCCTGGTTAAATCCCTGATTGGTGAGCGCAACAGTAACTGGAATTGTGAGGAGCCCATAGATAAAGACAAATGAGTAAAGGGTTATCTCATAAAAAGCTGGCATTGAGAGATTTACCAGCCGCAGGATTGGCAGCAGGATAAAAGCCTGATAAGTCTTCTGGATCTCTACATTTTTTATATATAGCATGGAAAAACAAAGCCCAATAAGAAGGACTGCATGGACTTCCATCGCAGGTATGATTTTTCCGGAATATATCAGAAACTCTGCAATTGCGACTAATAATACCGGAATAATAATGTAGAGCCCTTTGTTTTTTATTTCGGGCTCGGATGCTGACATGTGCGCGTAAGTTCCCCGGTATTCAGGCCTTTGTGCTTCTCTATCAGGTGTTTTTAACTCCAGATTCTCATAAGTTTCCATTTTTATGCCTCCCCGATAACATCTATCCAGAGGCGCAGGTCCTCATAAGGTATCTCTTTTTCGGTTTCATTGAAAAGCAGAAACTGGAGCTCCAGATCTTTTCCTCTTATAGAGGGGGTTATCTCAAGAGGTTCTTCCAGGGTCTTATTGTCTTCAAGCTGTATGTGTTTCAGGTTTTCAGGCAGAGCCAGTGATTTATTTTCAAGCCTGACATCCAGTGTATAATTTACTGTCCTGTGTTCGTGGTTTGCAATCCCTATAATGACAGTTTCGCTTTTTCCCTGCACATATTCCATAGTATAATTATCGGCTTTTCCCTCAGGCCCAAGAATATAAAATTCTGTGAATGGGTCATGCTGGTGGGGAAATATGCTTATATATGCCGTAGCCCCTGCAAGTGTCAGGAGGGAAATTGCCAGAAAAGCCCTCAGGGTCTTTTCCGTTGAAGATTCCGGTTTTCCCAGGACTTCAACTATGGAACTGGCAGATTTTTTGAAAGAAACTTCAAAGGCTTTGTCTTCTGGAAGCTGCTTCCTGCGAATATACGCTCCTGCACATGCCAGGATAATAAATACAGAAAGGCTTGCGAGAAGAGGCATCTCTCTTATCCCGAATGATGTATTATCAAGTGCAAGTCCTGTAAGAGGTACTATTGCAACACTCATCCCTATGGAAAGTGCTGCCCTTTCAACTCCTTCAAGTCCGTTTTTTGCCGGAAATAGTAAGGCTACAAGGGCATACCCCGGCAGAAATAACACCAGTAGCAGTCCAAGGACGATGCGAATAAAACTCTCGTTAAGTACAGGAATGAGTACGATAATATCTGTAAGAATTACAAGACCTGCCACGAGCAGCAGATCAGATGGAAACTTCTGGTTTCCGGCCATATGACTCCTCATAAAACGGTTTTAATGTTTTTCTGGGTTCCCAGTTATTTTTTCGTGTATTCAGGCTAACTCTACTGATCTGATTGTCAATCTTCATGTTTTTTAGACGAACTTATTTGATGCTTTCTCAGCTCGTCTGCCCTTCTCTTCTATTATGAAGAATTGAGGTCCAGAATGATATAATTTACCCAGATGTTTCAATCCAGTAGCGATTTTTTTGATGTATTAAATTATGTTTCCGAATAAGCTATATTATTTCAATTATGATTTTAATTTGAGTAGATCAAATTATCTTTTTGTATAAAATATCTTTCCCTTTTCCTGTCTGCTATTATAAAAATATGTTTTTTCTTTACAGCCTATTCTGGGATTTTTATATCTCAGATAAAGTTTAATGATTCTTTTGAAATGATTTTCCTGATTATGTTCATTTTTTTTAATTATGTATACTTTATCACAAAAAACGCTGTTAACAATGTATCTGTATAATTTTTTATATCTATTTTCTCCTGATCAAGATTCCTTTAGGAGGTTTTTAAAGGCTTTTCTGGCTAATAAATCTCTTAATCCGATTTTATTTCTTTTTCGTCATCGGCTAGACTGCTGAACTATTTTTTGTGCCTAAATGCTTATATAGCTCATATATTAAAACAAATACACGTCTTAATAGGAACTATGACCTGGCTGTAAAACATCTTTGCTTTCGCTAAACGGAGCATAAAAATCCCCCAATGATGTTTCTACACCCTTAATTGTAGTTAATCCTTAGAAACCCTATAAAATTTGTGGAGCGACGACCCTGAAAAATTTATTTACTGTATTTGGAATTCTGGTCACTTTCTCTGCAGAACAGCGGTTTATACAGACATTTGTATCTTTTGATGAAGAGGTAGTTGATTATACATGACCATTACTATTGCAGCCATGCCTGCGTATAATGAATCCCATTCTATTGCCGATGTTATTCAGGGCTGTAAAAAATACGTGGACCGGGTTGTGGTTGTGGATGATGGAAGTACTGACAACACTGTTGATATCGCTGAGTCCCTTGGCGCTTATGTCGTCCGCCACGAAGTTAACCAGGGTTATGGTGCAGCCCTCCGCCACTGTTTTGAAGCTGCCCGCAATCTTGGTGCCAGCTCCATGGTTATCATCGATTCCGACGGTCAGCACGATCCTTCTGAAATCCCCAAACTTCTTGAGCCTTTAAGAGATGGTTTCGACCTTGTTATTGGCTCACGTTTCGTCAACGGTAACGGAAAAAACGTTCCTATTTACCGTAAATTCGGCATGAAAGTTCTTGATGTGGCAACTTATATCGCAGGCGGTCTTCATGTTACAGATTCTCAGAGTGGTTTTCGCGCCTATGGCAAAAAGGCTATTGAGAATATTAACCTGAACAGAGCTGACATGTCTGCAGGTTCTGAGATTCTTATTCAGGCAAGAGACCATAAACTTAAATTTACTGAAGTGGAGATCCACTGCAGGTATGACCTTGAAGACTGCTCAAGTGAACATCCGTTTATACACGGGCCACGTGTTTTGTTTCGGCTTTTGAAAGATATGGAATACAGGCGTCCCCTGTACTACTTTGCTGTCCCTGGTATGATTATGGCATCCGCAGGCGTCCTTATGGGTCTTAAGTTTCTCCAGGACTACATTCTTGGAGGATACCTGCGTTTTGGACCCACGCTCCTTATGGTGATGCTGACAATAATAGGCGCTTTCATGATATTTACAGGAATCATACTGCATGCAATTTCGAGAATGATGTTTATTAATGAACAGATTCGAAGACAATAACGGTTAAAAAGTGGTTATTTTATGGAATGTCCTTTTGTTTCGGTTGTAGTGGGTATTCGCAACGAAGAACGATATATTGAAGAATGTATCGAGTCGCTACTTCGTCTGGATTACCCCCAGGATTCTTACGAGATTATTATCGTCGATGGAATGTCCACCGACAGAACCCGGGAACTGGTACAGAAATACCCGGTCAGGCTTCTTCTTAATGAGAGAAAAAACGTTGCAGCGGCAAGAAACCTTGGAGTGCAGAATTCCATGGGAGATTTTGTTGCATTTACAGACGGGGACTGCAAGGCAGACCCTCTATGGTTAAAAACCCTTGTTACTGAAATGAAAAATGCTCCTGAAGATGTGGTATGTGTTGGTGGGCCTAACTTAATATTTGATACCGATCCTGTTTTTGGTAGAGTGGTGGGGCATGCCCAGGAAACATTTCTCGGTTCAGGAGGTTCTGCTCAGTCTAAAAATTCCTTAAAGAAACACTATGTTAGCTCTCTCCCTAACTGCAATGCGATGTATAAAAAAAATACAATAATTGAAGCAGGATATTTCGATGAGCGGTTTGTTGTAGGTCAGGATGGAGACCTTAACTACAGAATAAATAAAAAAGGTTATAAGTTCTTGTATATTCCAGAAGCAATAGTTCTGCATCATAGAAGGGGAACTCTCAAGTCATTTTCAGTAAGAATGTTCAAGTACGGCATGTGGATGGGAGAACTTTTTAAAAAACATGGGGAGTTTGTTCGATGGTATGCGATTTTACCTTCTGTCGCTATTCTCTTCTCAGTTTTTTCGCTTATCATTTCTCCTGTCTATACCACGCCAATAATAGTCCTGCTCTTAATGGGAATTTTATATCTCATTCTGGTTTTCATTGCCTCAATTCAGGTAATATTTAAAATGAAATCAAAGTACGGACTTTATGCCCTTGTTGTGATTCCTGTGCAGCACATCACTTATGGTATGGGATTTTTGTACAGTTTTGCAAACTCTCTCTATAAATCAAAAGGAGTGTCTTCTTCGATAGTTCAAAATTAAGGATCTAGCCCCATTTTAGAGCTGCTTTCTTTACCCAAATTACAAATTACTGAAATAACCTGAATTTGGGACAGATTGGAGCAAAAAGTTCTTTTTCGACATAGGCTTCACTGTAAGCTCTGTTGACTTAGAACAAAAATCTGAACTTTTTATTCAGGTTCAACCCTGAATCTTTTATTCAGATGAATTTTAATCTTTTTATTTCGCTCAATATATATTTGAGTGCTTTAAGGTTACGTAGATTTTTTAATTTTATGGTAATCCAAACTGCTTGATTTCCCTGGAATGTTTTACATAACATCTATTCTGGAAAACAGGCCAAAAAGAGTTTTGTTATACTGCTAAAGGGTCAAAAATAGGTTGTTTAATGGGTATAGGTGAATCCGATCATTGACCCTAATGAGTGACCTTGATGAGTGAATTCGATCGGTGGCCTTGATCAGTAAACTTGATTGACTCGGTGAATACCTGCAGTTCCGGAGCTTTGTCTGAGCTAAAGGGACAGCTCAGATGTTATATTAGTATGTGGAGAGAGCTTTTGGGCAAATCTGTACTTTGTCTTTAATTTTCCGGTAAATTCATTTTGAGGATCTTGCGAGGAGTTCTGAATATATATCTACAGTTTTCTTTGCATGAGATTCCCAGGTAAGTCCTCTCTGGATTATGCTTTTGCGGCCGAATTTTCCCATCTTTTCTCTTCTGCTTTCGTTTTCAAGTAATTTGTTTATTTTCTCTGATAGCTGTACAGGGTTTTTAGAAGGTACCAGATAGCCTGTTTCCCCTTCAACCATCAGTTCCGGGATTCCGCCAACGTCAGTCGCCACTACAGGGACTTCACAGGAAAGAGCTTCAAGAACAACATTTGGTCTCCCTTCTGAAAGGGAAGGTAAAACCAGCATATCAGCTGCTGAAATCCAGAGGGGAATCTCTTCATGGGTTACTGGCCCTGTAAATTTGATAAAGCCGGAGATTTTAAGTTCTTCTGCCCTTTTCTCCAGGCTTTTTCTAAGCCCATCATCCCTGCCTACCATGTAGAGGTCTGTGTTTTTATTCACAAAACTTTTTGCAGCTTCAATAAGATAATCCACACCTTTTATTTTCCTCAGGGCTCCTATAAACAGGACAATCTTTTTTTCCTGAGGCAGGTTTAAAACATTTCTTGCATATTCTTTTCCTGCCGGTCTGAATATTTCCGTATCCACGCCGTTAGGAACCACATCTACTTTATTTTCGTCTATCCCGAGGTTTACTATGTGGGTTTTGAGGTCCTCACTGACAGAAAGTATCCTGTCGGCAAAATTCATGGCTTCTATAATCTGTTTTGAAGTATAGGAACCTTCATAGGCAACTTTTCTTTCTATAGTGCCAAGGGCGCTGATTACAAGAGGAACTTCCCATTTCTTTGCGAGTTTCATCATTCCGTACCCATCAGGGTATGAGAAGTGTGCATGAATCAGCTCCGGTTTCAGATTTATGTTTTTCATGGCATATCCGGAAACAAAATAAGAATATGACATGCCGGTTAAAGGATAGAAGTACTTTTTAGGGACTGCGTAGAAGTAGCGCGGATAGTGAAGGTCATATTTTTCCGTGTGCTCAATCCCGGGTAATTTAGAAAAATTATGGTACGGAAATGCAGAAAAAGGAAGTACAAAAGCTTTTGGAGAAATAACTGTCAATTCTACTCCCTGATTTGCGATAGAGTCTATACTTTGCTTTATAAATGTTCCAAGCTGTGGATAATACCTGTTAGGGAACTCCTGACATACTTCCAGTACTCTCATAATTCTTTTCCTTTTTTCTATTTGGATGCCTCAAAAACACACAAAGGAGAGAATTTCTCCTATAAATATCTCTCTGTGGAACGCATATCTTTTCTTTTTTTAATCATGAATAAGCTCTTCCAATCTCTAAAAATTAATACCTGGAGTCGTGGGATAAGCTAATTAACTACTTTTGCTATTGAGGTAACGGCAACTATGTTTAAAAAAGTAAATAACATTTTTCTGGTTTATTACAGCTCTTTTACCACAAAATCAGGCTCTAATATACACATACTCGAGCTCTTAAATAATTTGAAGAAATATACGGATGTAGTTTTGTTTGCGCCAGGTCAAAAAGGCATAGAGCGCGTTTTTTCCGGAGTAAAGTATGTGCCTGTGATAAATAACAAGTACCTTGTACAGCCTTCTTACGAGATCATGCTGTCTGTTTATCTTCTGTACGCATGTTTAAAAAACAGACCTGAAGTGCTTTATCTCCGTCAGAACTCTTTCCCGTTCTTACCTATTGCTTTATGTAGGATTTTTAAGATCCCCTCCATAGTGGAAGTTAACGGGCTGGTTATGGACGAGCTCAGTGTGAGTCCGGATTCTAAATCTTTTGCATACAGGGTTTTTTCCGATCTGGCGCTCCGTTCTGAAAAATTTAATTACACGTACTGTGACCGGATAGTTTCCGTAACTGACAAGCTAAAGGATGAACTTGTCAGGTTATATTCAGTTCCTGCAGAGAAAGTTATTGTGATCAATAACGGAGCAAATACTGATATTTTCAAACCTATGGACCAGAAGCAGGTAAGGGATAGGCTCAAACTTGATAATTCAAAAAAGTATGTGTGTTTTGTGGGGCACCTTGCAGCCTGGCAGGGAGTTGAGTTTCTCATTTATGCAGCTCCGTATATTCTGGAAAAATCTCCTGATGTTCGTTTCCTTGTTGTCGGAGACGGAGTTATGAAGGACAAATTGATAGAAATTGCCTCAGAGACAGGGGTTCTGGACAAATTTACTTTTACCGGAAGGGTTCCCTATGAAAGTGTCCCTGAATATATCAACGCTGCTGATGTTTGTGTTGCTCCTTTTATTAAGGATAGAAATTCTAAAATAGGACTCTCTGCCTTAAAAACATATGAATATCTCGCATGTGGAAAGCCTATTGTAGCAAGTAATATAGCGGGTGTTAAAGATCTTCTTGATCTTTCAGGAGGCGGAATTTCAGTAACTCCGGAGAACCCGGGAGATCTTGCCAATGCAGTGGTAGAGCTTATTTCCGATCAAAATATAAGGAACACAATGGGAGAGCGGGGTCGTAAATATGTTATTGAGAATCATAGCTGGGACGGAGTTGCAAGAGAGATCCTTGATATCTGTTATGAAATCATTTGATTTTTCTTTTTTACTCCCTGGCGCTTCCATGATATCAATATCTGACCTTTGCTGTACTCATTGTATTAATTATTCGATGTTTTAACAACATATTACGATTAAATCATTGATTCAGGATTTAATCCAATCCGGTAAGCACAAGACGGTAGTTTAAGATACTTACGCTATATTTCTTTCAGGGGGCTTACTTCACTGAAAGAAAAAAATTTTCTCGGCTTCCTCTATTTTTTAGCATTCTTAATAATCTTTAATACTTTTTAATAATCAGTCTCTTTCTATCAAACAATCTTCGAATATAAATTCATACTGTTGGTTATTCAGTTCTTAAGTTTGTAAAAAAATTTAGGAATACTGTACAAATACTTTTATAATATGGTGTTCTAATCTACAATGCTGACTATAGAAATTTAATTATAAATTTAATAATTATTTTATTTGTAATGTTGGCATGGGGGGAATTTGTGTATATTGGAGGCAAATTAGTTTAACATTAATGATATCTTTTCTGAATTCGGCGTCTATCTGCAGAATTTAATAACCCCTTCTTCAGGTCTTCCTCAGGGGGAGTTTTACTGTACGAATACCTGAAGAGTGCTGACTGGTTAAAAAATATTGCTAAATTTGCTGTATTCAGAATAAATATATTAATTAACTTATCTGCCTTCAATATATAAATTTTTAAAGAGTTTGGCAACTCGGACTAAATCTCTACCTGATATACATACCAAAATAATAGATTATGATCATTCCAGGTGATAGCAATGCTAAAAAGAGAATTAGGAGTCCTCTTCCTGGTAGGATGCCTTATAATTACAAGTGCTCCTGTGGCTTCATGCCGGAGCCCTGCACCTATAATTTATGTTGCAGGAGATGGGAGTGGGGACTTTAACTGTGACGGAAAAGATGACCATGTGCAGATAAATCAGGCCCTTAAATTCGTGGCAGATAATTCTGCTTATACAACTGTTCACCTCAAGGGACCTTTTACTTATGTTATTGACGATACTCTTCTGATAGGAAGCAATACTATTCTTGAAGGAGACTCAAATGCTGTGATTAAGTTGACCAATAATGCAGGATGGGAGACTATGAAACCCCTTATCCAGCAGATGAGCAGCTCAGGAAATAATAATATTACAATAAGAGGCTTCGAGGTCAATGTAAATCATGATGGTAACAGTGAACTGGCTAAAGGCAAAGGTTATTACAATGTGATTTATTTCCTCTACACCAGCAATGTAACTGTCCATGATATGTATATGCATGATGGACATGGTGACGGGCTCAGAATAAAGTATAGTAGCAATATTAAGTTCTATAATAATACGATAGATAAGCTCGGTCACGACGGTCTTTTTGCAATTGAGTGCTCCAATGTCGAAGCCTGGAACAACAGAATAACCTGCAGAACCAACAGTGCTCTGAGGGTATGGAACACAAATAACGTAAAGTTCCATGACAATTTCATTGATTCTTTTTATCACTGGAGTGCAGGCGGTCCGGGAATCCAGGTTGAAAGGTCCTCGGGTGACATGAATAATATCAAAATCTATGATAATGTAATTACAAACACATATGGACCAGGCATCTGGCTTATTGGAACTGCCGGTGCATATGATAAAAGTTTATCAAGTGTGCACATCTACCACAATATTTTCTATGATTCCGGAACCAATCCGAGCATAGAATGGGTTGGTGGGGTCCTTGGCAGTGGGTTCCATAATGTCCTGGTCGAGAACAATGTCTTTGACGGAGTCCATAATGCAGCAGTTGTAAACATGTATTCGACTGATACCAATGCCGGACCTTCTGGAACAGGGTTTACGACCACTGTTCGTAATAATATAATTGTAAACACTGTACCTCGTACGAAAAATTCTGCAGGAACCGGCTATGGTGTCATTAATCACCTTCCCAGTTCCCATACTATTGTCCTGGAAAATAACTGCCTGTACAACAACGCTGCAGGGAACTACAAAAATGTCAAATCTACAACAGATATTTATGCAGATCCCCTTTTTGCAGGTCAGAGTTTGCATGATTACCACCTCAAATCAGTAGCAGGCCACTGGTCCGGGACAAAATGGGTAAAGGACAGTGTGAGTTCTCCGTGCATTGACGCCGGAAACCCATCTTCTGACTATTCAAAAGAACCTGAAGATAATGGGAACAGAATCAATATCGGGAGATACGGTAATACTATCTATGCTTCTCTTTCCGGTACAGCTCCTGAAGTAATTCCTGAGGATCCTGTACCTCAGGACCCGGTAGTTTTCAAAGTCTCTGACAACCGTCTGCGTGAGTCTTCCCCTGATGCTGTGTATCGGGACTCAACTTTTATTGATGTGGGGGGAATGAACAATGCCAGATACAGAGATGTAATGTGGTTTGATCTGAGTGAGTACACTAATCCCTCAGAAATTGATAATGCAACTCTTTCCCTTTACTGGTATTACCCTGCAGGAAGTACAAGGCCAGATGACACCATTGTGGAGGTTTACAGGCCTGCTTCTTCCTGGAACACAAGTTATGTGAGCTGGAATAAAAGAGACAAAAATGTTGCATGGAAGAATGCAGGTGGAGACTGGTACGATAAAAAAGGAGTATTGCAGGGCAGCACTCCATATGCCACGATAACTTTTAAGGGCAGTACTCTTCCCGATAACAGGTATTATGAGCTGGATGTAACAGAGCTTGTAAAGGAATACGTTAGCGGAAAATACGAGAATACAGGGTTCCTCATAAAAGCAAGGACTGAAAATAACAATTATATTGCGTTCTACAGCAACGAGTGCGGAAAAGACAGTCTGGTCCCGAAACTCAATGTAGCAGAGAAAGCACTTCCAGTGCCTGTTACCATTGATAAAACTATTACCAGGGCAATAGACAACCGTCTACGCGAAGGTTCTCCTGATACTGTGTATCAGGACTCATCTTTTATTGATGTTGGAGGGATGAATGATGCCAGATACAGGGATGTTATGTGGTTTGACCTGAGCGTATACGATGAAACTGCAGAAGTAAGTACGGAAGTCACCGGTGCAACCCTTTCCCTTTACTGGTATTACCCTGCAGGAAATACAAGGCCAGATGACACCATTGTGGAGGTTTACAGGCCTGCTTCTTCCTGGAACACAAGTTATGTGAGCTGGAATAAAAGAGACAAAAATGTTGCATGGAAGAATGCAGGTGGAGACTGGTACGATAAAAACGGCGTACTGCAGGGCAGCACTCCATATGCCACGTTTACCATCAGAGGCAGTGCTTTTCCCGATAACAGGTACTATGAGCTGGATGTAACAGAGCTTGTAAAAGAGTATACCAGTGGGAAATACGAAAACACAGGGTTCCTTATAAAAGCAAGGAATGAAAATAACAATTATATTGCGTTTTACAGCAACGAATGCGGAAAAGAAACACAGAAACCCAGCCTTAACATAACAAAGAAGGTATCCTCAGAGAATATACCTGTGGTTCCTGAAATTATTGAAAAAATCACTCTTAACGCAACTCTTACCGGTGCAATAGATAACAGGCTAAGGGAGGCTTCTCCTGACGCTGTTTATCAGGACTCAACCTTTATTGACTTGGGCGGAATAAATGATGCCGGATATAGAGATATGATGGGGTTTGACCTGAGTGAGTTCAATAACACAACTGAAGTCACCAGTGCAAATCTTTTCCTTTACTGGTATTACCCTGCAGGAAATACAAGGCCAGATGACACCATTGTGGAGGTTTACAGGCCTGCTTCTTCCTGGAACACAAGTTATGTGAGCTGGAATAAAAAAGACAAAAATGTTGCATGGAAAAATCCAGGAGGGGACT
>Ga0265294_10003960_pt1 | contig 18670 bp, 13 predicted proteins | sample MunlanPumphouse3_FD_192504 | JGI IMG/M metagenome (GOLD analysis project Ga0265294, IMG submission 192504) | Groundwater microbial communities from a municipal landfill in Southern Ontario, Canada - Pumphouse #3 | ecosystem: Environmental > Aquatic > Deep subsurface > Groundwater | place...
CGGTCTTCGAAGACGCACTTTTCCACCGCTGCGATGGAATCCGCCAGGTTCGCCGGTCCGGTAACGTACACACCGGCTGTCGAATATTTCGCGCCGCCGTGCTGTACGGATTTGCCGCTTTCAACGCATCCTCGGGTTACCATGGACGCAAAAATGACAGGATATCTGTTCATGTGGATGCTCTGCATCAGATTATATCCTGTCCGAACAATGTCGTAATGGTGGCGGATCTGCTTTTTCAACGCATCCTTAAATGCTTCAATGTTCTTGAAGTCTCTGGGATCTCCGGTTTTCGGGCCCATTTGCTTGCCTGTGGCCGGATCTACGCCGTTGTGAAGAACGAATTCGATCATCTTGCCCATGTTTACATAACCCACATCCGGTGAACCATCGGTTCCGCCGCCGCCGGGACCCGGCTGGATACAGCCGACAATGGTCCAGTCTCTGGCTTCTTCCATGGTGCATCCCTTGGCGAGAGAAATCTTGATGCCTGCGTCATCACTGAAGAACCCCGGGTTTGCCTGCCCTTCCTGGACCATTCTGCAGCCCAGACGAATCAGTTCTTCGGGCGTTTCTTCAAAGACACGCAACGCCATGACGGGCTGCGTTGTCTTCAGATCGTCGGCGGCTTCCAGACAAAGGAAGGATAAATCGTTGGAGGCGTCTTTCCCCTCCGTCGTCTGTCCGCCCACCACAAGGATCTGCCACATCGGATAACCCGCAAAGGCTGTGGCGTACCAGCTGTCCCGTACTTCGTAGACCTCGCATGCCTTCAGATAAAAGCACTCCAGCATCTCCAGGGCTTCTTCCCTCGTTATGTTCTTCTCATCGATCACGTCCTTCTTATAGAACGGCCACATGTACTGGTCAAATCTGCCGAATCCGCATGCGGTCGTACAGACTTCGATGTGGAAATAGACGTGAACGAACCAGACGGCCTGAAGCGCCTGCTGAAAACTTTGAGGCGGATGCTCCGGAACGATCCTGCAGTTTTTCGCAATCCCCAAAAGCTCCTGCTTTCTCTTCGCATCAGTGCATTCGGAAGCTATTCTTTCGGCCTCCTCTGCCATCCTGTGCGCATAGGTGATCAGGCCTTCGCCCTGTATGATGCAAGCCTTCCAGAAATCTACCTGCGCCTGTTCCTCCATGCTCTGGGGAACCGTGTTTTCGATATTATTACGACACTCATCCATGTAGCCTTTGATTCCCACTGTCAGGATTTTTTCGTGATCACATACCGTCTCGCCCGAAACACCGTTTTCAAGTCCGATGCAAAGAATGTCGTCATCCTCCAACGCTCGAATGTGCGCCGGAAGCGCCGTCTGCGCCAGGTCTTCCATGGATTTCCCTTCCCAGTACGGGAGCGTTTCGAGGATCGTTTTCTTGTCTTCGGGAGAAATATAATACGGATCTTTGCTCCGTGTGGAAAATTCGTCGATATCCCGGATATACCAGGAGCTCGACTGGAATTCCGGGTGCAAATTAGCGCCTCTGTACGCATTGGTCGCCGTGCCCACGATCAGTTCATCCTCCAGGATGAGCGTTGTCATGTTCTCCATGATGTAGTTCACGACTTTGGCTCTGAATACCGGAACCGAATCCCCGGCAAACTTCCGGTAGGCTTCCGTTGCCAGGACCAGCCGCTCTGCGGTGATGGTCGGGATCGTATTGAAAAGCTTTTCCCTCATTCGCTTGACTCTTGGCGTTGGCATGTTGTCCTCCTCTTATTTTTGAACCGGATAGAAATGGACCCACTCGTACAAGGCGGCCTTGTACACATGATACGTGAAAAAGAAGGTTAGGGCAAGAGCCGAAAGTGCAGCCACATCGATCTCCGGCTATAAAAGCAAAAGGCTCGCGCGTGAAATGCGCGAGCCTTTTGCTTGGCTGTAACCTGATCCCTAAAAATTTCTCAGATAAGCGGCAGAAGATCGTTTTACACTCTTGTACCTGCATAATAAGCCTGCTCGATCACTCTCGCCAGTTTTCCCGGCTTCAAGCAATCTCCCACGAGATAGACTTCGGAGAAGGCTTCGCTCACAGCTTCGTTTAACCCATTCACGGATTTCGTTCCCATGGCAACCAGCAGATAATCGAAGGGCAATCTGATCTCCTTCCCTTCTGTATCGGCACAGATGAGTTCATCGCCCACCACGGCTTTGCAGGTCGTACTCGTAAGAATATTTGTTCCGCAGCCCGTCAGTTCTCCGACCAGAGACATCATGTTGATAAACTGCAGCTCGCTGGCAATAGCAGGCAGCATTTCCACGATCGTAACATGCTTAAACCCCTTGCGCTTCAATCCCAGGGCTGCTTCACTGGCAATCATGCCGCCTCCGGCGATCACGATCCGGTCTTCCCGTTTCAGCTCCTTCTGCTCAAATTCGCGGATCGTACCGATGTTCTCTTTGAATTCAAAACCCGGCAATCCTGGCATAAATACATCAGATCCAGTGGCAACGATCACGGCATCCGGTGTATTCTCTTTGATCTTATCAACTGTTGCTTCCGTGTTGAGAAGGACCTTCGCTTCACTCTTGGCAAGCTGATTTTTCAGGTACTCATTATACTGTTTGATCGGGTACTTGAAATCCTCCGTTTCCGCCAAGTTTACAAGGCCTCCCAGTTCCGAGCTCTTTTCCATCAGAGTCACATCATGGCCCCGATTACTCGCGATCACGGCAGCAAGCATCCCGCCGGGCCCGCCGCCGATGACCGCCACTTTTTTGCGCTCATCAGCCATAGTGGTTTTATTGTAGGTTTCTCTTCCGCATTCCGGGTTGACTGCGCAAGCAAGTTCTTTGCCCAGAATCGCTCTTCCGACACATTCTTCGTTGCAACGGATGCAAGGTCTGATTTCTTCGGCATGTCCCACGCGGGCCTTGGCAACCCATTCCGGATCAGCCAAGAGTGCACGCGCCATGGCGACAAAGTCGCACTTTCCAGACGCTAACGCTTCTTCCGCTTCTTCGGGCGTTCCGAAATTACCCACTGCGATCACGGGAATCGTAACGACCTTTTTGACCTCTGCGGCAAGATCAAGCATGCACATGGGGCCAAGATAAGACGGCGGGAATATCCAAGGCATCACTTCATAGCGTCCGGCATCGATATGAAGGGCATCATACCCCGCTTCTTCAGCCAGCCTGCAATATTCCAACCCTTCTTCGAGACTGCGCCCGCCGGGAAATTTATGATCGACGCTGATCCGAAGGGTAACGGGAATCACATCCCCGATAACGCTGCGAATGGCTTCTCGCATCTCTTTTACGATTCTGAAACGGTTTTCCGGATTTCCCCCATATTCATCCGTTCTCTTATTGATTTCCGGGTTCAAAAACTGATCGATCAAGTAACCGGCATGTCCGTGCACTTCGATCAGCTTGATCCCTGCGGTCAGCGCATATCCTGCAGCTCGTCCCGCACACTCGATCATGGTATGGATCTCTTCCTTGGTCAAAGCACGACAGGTTACGCTTGGGTCGTATTGTGCAGGGCATTCGGAAGCGCTCACGGGCGTCTTAAGTGTAGGTGCATCCGCCTGACGCCCCATACCAAGCGTCATCTGCAGCGCCGCTACCGTACCGTAGGATTCGACTCTTTCGACATACTGGGCAAGTCTTGCGATCTTATCAGGGCCATCCAAGCGAGGAGTGCCGGTGACAAGGGGAAACGGATCGATCTGCGGTGCCACGGAACAGCATTCCGAAATGATCATTCCGGTTTTCCCTTTGGCCCGCTCGACATAGAATTTGATCAGTTCTTCGCTGAACCGTAAATCAGGACCGGTATGACCGGTTCCCATCGGAGCCATGACAATGCGGTTGGGAACAACTAGGTTCCCTATTTTTCCCGGTTTAAAAATATGAGGATAGTTTTTGTAATACGACATACTGTTACCTCCTAAAAAACTAAGACTTTGTGATATTTGTATCATAATATTTCACTGCAAATAAATATAGCGACAATCCTGCAGCGTTGTCTCAAATGAAACAGACGCTACATATTGTCGCAAATGTGTTTCTCCGATCGATTATAAACGGCTCACATATTATACGGAACTACTGTCACCTACATCGGCTTTAAAATACTTGCTGATCGGTAGCGGCACATTATCACAGATGATCGCAGAAACCCAGGCAGGACTCTTTTGTTCATCTTCCTTTAGCCAGTGTTCGATTGCCGAGATCGTTCCTACGATATACATATGGATGGAATAAACAAGCTCTTCCGAAATTTCTTTACCATTCAACGTTTCAGATATCTGATTCTTCGCATAAGTTGTTCCGCAGTCGTAAATGCATTCCATGATCGAATTTTGGTCTTGATAATAGGCAATATTGGAAAAATAGAGTTTCTTTTCCCAGAGAAATGTCATGATTTGCATCACTAAGCTCTTCCACGAGCTGATCTCTTTGTTGTCGGAAATGATTTCGGCAATTTTACTCCGGTACACCCAGTTCATGCAATCGTACTTGTCGGAAAAATTCCGATAAAATGTGGCTCTGGAAAGCCCACAGTGATCGGCGAGTTCAGACACAGAAACCTTACTGAAAGATTTATGTCTCAGCAGCTCTTCCAATGAAGAAGCAAACCGTTCTTTAGGCTCTTTTTTCAATGTGAACCTCCTGTTGAATCTATCGATGCATCATAATCATCCTGCCGGCTTTTTCGCCTGTGATCAGGATAAGATCCGACACATCGATCTACCTGACAAAGGTGAGCAAGGTTCTGGATATGACGTTCAAACTGGGCATCAACCACATCCGCTCCATCGTACTGAAAACACTGGGTTACTTGCGTTCAGTCAATCCATCCGTAATCTGCTTGAAAAAATCTGCATTCCATACATCCAGAACACGCATATCCCGAACAAAAGGGGCTACGTCTTCTTTTGCTTGCTTATAATCAATTGAATCAAATTTATCGTTAAGAATCTTCTTTATGTCGGATAGTTCAAACTTCTCTCAGATCGTTGGCGATCCCCCAAATGGTGCGGTGCAGTTCTGCGCGTTCCTGTTCTTTTTTATGGTTCATTACAAAATCTCCCTAGCACGATCGTATGCGATATCTGTTATTCAATCATATCAATCCAACAAAGCACGCAGAATATCTTTGACCTTTTTCAGCACTGCCGGCGATACGGTGTCTTTGAATTCTGCATTTCTCGCTTCCAAATCAAACACACGGTTTTGTTCACAGAGAACAAAACCTGTAGTACATTCGCTCCCACTGTCAAGGGACACATGCAAGGGATAATCATTGTCTGTATTGCTGATCGCGCAAACCTGGGACATCATCGGGATCATTTTCAGTGCATCATTTCCCCAAACCACAAGTGCCGGTCTTCTTCCACGTTGCTCGTGCCCCGCCTGCGGATTGAAATCCACCCAGATAATATCACCGGATTTCGGTTGATACGCCATTAAATCTCTTCCCTTCCCATCGCTTCACAGGATTCCATCTCAGTCGGCTTGTAGCCTCCGGAATACCCGGCAAACAGTGTTTTAATAGCAGGGTACGGCTCTTTGGGCACACTTTTCTTCAACTTGATTTCATTGTCGCCGGTCACTTCAATGGTGATCGGATCATTGGTACACAAGGAGAGCGCCTCCATGACAACCCGTGGCAATCTGACGGCGTTGCTGTTGCCCAGCGCAAATATTTTTGTTGACAGTACCATATGATTCACCTCCTTGATGGATATCCAAAGTATATCCTTTCGATTCCAAAATGTCAACAATATTCATGATCAACGACAAAATTGATGGAAAGACAACGAAGATCGAGCGTTTGGCTCGATCTTCGTTGTCTTTGCTGAGAAATGATGGAACGCAAGTCTGCTTATTCTCTTAGATCAAAATGGTGTTTCGCAAGGTAGGAAAGGTATTCTTCTTGTTGAATAAATTCCTCTCCTTCGTCGTTGTAATAACAGCCAAACCAGTACTGGCAGGGAGTTAGCTGTCCCTCGTCGTCAATTCTTTCCAGATATTGCTTGGCAGTACCCTCTCCATACTGAGCAACGAGTGCACGGTACACTTTTTCCCTGCGCTCCGGCGTCAGGCGATAAGTTTCCGGAAATTTCTCTTTATGTATCGCATACAGCTTTTCGATGGGCAGATCCCGATAGGTCTCTTCGTGGATGAGCACGGATGCAGGATATTTTTTGGAAAGTCTGCTTCGCGTGGATGCCGGATATCCTGCCGTGAGCATGATCGCGGGAACGACGCCCGCCGGAAGATCCAAAAGCTCCGACATCTCATCCGGCCAGCTTAAGACATTTCCGTTATAGCAGCTTCGCAGTCCAAAGGCTTCGGCTACAAGCGCCAGGCTCTGAGCGGCAATCGTGGCATCGACGATCCCCATCCAAAGCGAAGTGATCGGCAATCCCGGTTCAGTGGGTGCTCCTTCATATTCCGCAATGCGGTTTGTTCTCCGGTGATCGATGCAAAAAACAAAACTCACCGGTGCTTTTTCAATAAATTTTTGTCCGCGACTCAGCGTTACCAGGCGCTTTTTCCGGCTTGGTTCACGCACAACGATGATGCTTACTCTTTGAAATCCGCCGGAAGAAGGTGCGGAAACGGCCGCTTCCAGAAGCTGACGCATGACATCCTCCGGAATCTCATCGGCGAGAAAGTTGCGACAAGTCGCACGCTTTTTTAAAATGTCCAAGATCCCTCGGTCTTCGGCGATTTTATTCATACAACTGCTCCTTGCTCGGTTCTGATCAGCGCCTTTTCCATGCATCGATGCTGTCGACGACGCCAAGTTGATTGGAATATCCGTTTCGAACAACATATTCAAGATAAGACACGCCGGTTTGAAGCGGTTCGATGACAGTGACCGGACAGTTGGCATCTTTCAGTTTGTTCCGCAACATTTCTATCACTTTATGCATCCCGGTACAACCCAGTGTCAGTGCACCGACCTGTTCTTCTTGATGCATGATCGTGCAGATTTCTGTCAAGCGTTCCGCCAATAGGTCCAGATTGCCTTCCAGGCTGAGTACGTTCATGTCCACATCTCGAATGGCAACGATACGCTTCTCAAACCCGTTGAGAAGTGCTTTCCTCGATTCGCTGAGAATCCCTGCTTTGTCCGTCGTAATGATACCGACCCGGTCGGCAAGGCTCATCGCCGTTAAAACTGCCGGCTGATAGGCCCCGAAAACCGGAATCTGAATCAATTCACGCGCAGCATACACACCCGGATCATCAAAGCAGTTCACAAAAACGCCGTCCGCTCCTTCTTTTTCCGCTTTTCTTGCAAGGCGTATCACTTCGGACCCATTCACGATGCCATGCAAGTCGCTTTCAATCGAGGGGAACCCGTATTCGACCTGCTCAAACGCTATTTGCGTGCCGGGCGGCAGTACTTCGCCAAGGTATTGAAGGTATTCAGGGTTGTCCCTGCTGTTTCTTACGACTGCATGAATGACCGTCAGTTTCATGGTTTTGCTCCTATTTGCAGAAAGGGACATATTCTACATCATGGCCGAAGCTCTTGGGTCCGAACACTTCCAGACCTCGGACGGTGGTCCACTCTGCAGGAGCAGGCAGCACGATGATGGAGGCGGAAGATCCAGTTTGCGCATTGGGATTCAGCTGAGGCATCTTCTCCTCATTGTTGAATACGCAGATCAAATCGGGCACGGTAGCAAAGTATTCTCCGTTTTTCCACATGATAATATTTTCATTCTGATACCAAATGCGGTATAGATCCTCGCCGGATTTGATTTCCATTGTACCGTACGTAAACCCTGCTTCTGTATACCAATCGTTTTTGATCACTGTTCCTTCTGCCACAAATTTTCCGCCGACTTCGTCCACGACTGCCTGTGCATAGTCTCCTCCTTGTTCTTTGGCCATCCGGAAGGCTTTGCCCACGCGTTCCGCATAGGTGATTGCCCCAAGAATCAAAGCATCTTTAAGAACAGCTGCCGTGTTGACATGGTCGCAAACCGCCATCGTATTCTGGCTCACCACAGCCAGTGCGCGAACCAGATCTTCCGCTCGCTCGTCATCGAATACATGTCGTACGATCAGACTTTCGCCAAACTTATTGCATAGGGACATCGGATAAATCGGAACACCCTTCAAATAGTACGTCGAGTGCTGCAGTCCGGGCACCGAACGGCCGGCGGGATCTGCATCAAGGATGGCCTTGCCGGCCATCGCTCCGGCATAAAAAGCTGCAGCGGTATTGCCTCCGCCCAGCTCTGTGGAAACGACCGATTTTAATGGTTTTTTCAAATATTCTTCCATGTTGGTGATCGACATGATGTGGTATTCCATCTCATAATTCGGAAGCCGTTCATACTTTTTGATTTCTTCATCCGTAAGAGGTGAAATTGCGCCGCAAGAATACGGCGTACCGATCAAGTCGTCCGGAGACAGCTCGTCGATTGTGACAAGATTGAATTCTTTTCCCAGATTGAGCGCATGCTCCACTTTCTGGACACCGACTTCAAGACTTCCGCCTCCGCCAGTGCCAAGGATCGTTGCTCCGACAAGAATGTCGACCAGTTCCTGATGATGTAATGTACGCATATCAATTCCTCCATCGTTTTATATTTTAAATTAAAATAGTTAACAAAGCAGCGCGTTCAACAGCGCTGGCAGAATGACACGTGGCACGAATACCCGTTTGCCCGAATGAGCCGATACAATGCCTCCGAGATCTCGAGTAAATCCCATACAGTCTGTCATCACGAGATCTACCTCATCACGGCGAAAGAGATCTGCCGTGGCAGCAAGCGCTTTTTCCGTACCGTAAGGAGAAGACGCCCGTATGATAGGATCGAATTCTTTGTATTGCTTGAGCGAATCCCGGATCTGTTCAGGCTCGGGAACGATACATCCCAGTCTTTTTACATTCATCGCTCTCAATAACGCCGGAATCACCCGTTCCGGGACAAGGACTGTCATCGACACATTCGGCACTTCAAAGTGGCCTGTGCAGAGAATCAGCGCCGCATCACATCCTTGACGGTCAAGCTCTATGATCTTTTTCTCCGTCAGTGCAATTGCCGTTTTTTCTGCAATCCGCACTTCTGTTCCGTCCGCAAGATTGCTCACGATAAATGCTTCATCACCTTTGGGGAATACATTCTGTTGCATGTATTCGGGATCCAGGCCATCAAGAATTCCGGTAAACATCAGTTCTGCATTGGATACGGCTTTGCAGAGATCTTCGTATTTATGTTCACCGCTCTGCCCCATACAGATAATTGCCGCCTTTTTGCGCATCTTTATTCCTCCTTGGTTTCTTCGTACAAAATACAAGAAACATAATGCTCCTTGTCCACATAGATTGGGTAGGGGTTCCACTCCGAACAAGCTTCGCACGCATTGGCGCAACGCGTGTGGAAGGAACAACCGGAAGGTGGATTGATGGGACTTGGTATTGTGCCCTCGAGCGTTACGATGTTTTCCATTCCCATTTTGTCGATTTTCGGAATCGAATTGAAAAGCGCTTTGGTATACGGATGTCTCGGATCATTGAACACCTCGGATGCCGGTCCAAATTCAACGATCTTCCCCAGATACATCACGGCGATCTTGTTCGCCATTTGATTCACAACACCGAGGTCATGACTGATCAAAATATTCGTCAGGTTGAATTCATCTTTTAAATCTTTTAAGAGCCCTAATATCTGAGCTTGGGAAAAAACATCGATCGAACTGGTAGGCTCGTCCAACACGACAAGCTTTGGATTGGATGCAAGCGAGCGGGCAATTGCGATCCGCTGTCTCTGTCCGCCGGAGAACTCATGCGGATACTTAAAAGCGTCTTCTTTATGAAGGCCCACCATTTCCAGCAGCTTATTGACACGGGAAAGGCGCTCGCCGCCTTTCAGTTTGCCGTAGGCGTCGATCGGCTCCGCCACAATATCTTTGACAAACCAACGCGGATTGAGTGACCAAAATGGATCCTGAAAAACGATTTGCACATTTTTCTTGAAAGCATTATCTGTTTTCTTCTTTTTCAGAAATGCGTTTTGTCCTTCGAACCACACGTCGCCGCCGGTCGGTTCAAAAAGACTCAGTATCGTATTGACCAATGTACTTTTGCCGCAGCCGGACTCGCCGACAATACCGAGCACTTCGCCTTTTTTTAATTCAAAACTGACATCGTCCACCGCTTTGAGTTGTTGCTTGTTCTTCGATAAACCCTTAGATACCTCAAAGTATTTTTTCAAATGCTCCACTTTGAGAAGAACTTCAACACCGGAATGGGCGGGAGCGCTCTTATTGGAAAGGCTTGCGGCCTCCACCAATAATTTCGTGTAGGCTTGTTGCGGATTCAGTATGATATCCGAAGTATTCCCCTGCTCGATGATTTTTCCGCCGCTCAGTATTGCGGTTCGATCGCAGAATGCCGAGACGAGTCCCATGCTGTTTGAAATGAAGAGAACTGTCATATTCAGCTTTGTCTGCAGTTCTTTCAGCAAGAGCAATATGCTGGCCTGAATCGTTACGTCAAGGTTTCTCGTCGGCTCATCGGCAATGAGAAATTCTGCACCGCAGCACAATGCCAGTGCAATCACTACCCGTTGTCTTTGTCCTCCCGACAACTGATGCGGATACTTTGTCAGTGTGTTTTCCGCATCCGACAACCGAACCATGCCCAGCATATCAATGGCAAAATCGAGCGCTTCCGTTCCTTTGAGCCCTCTGTTTTTCGCAATAACATCGAGCATCTGCTTCCCTACGGTAAATACCGGATTCATGCAGCTCATGGGATCCTGGAAAATCATCGCGATTTTACGGCCTCTTATTTGCTGTTGCATTTTTCGCTGGGATACTTTCAGGAGATCGATTCCATCAAGAAGGATCTCCCCCGATATGATCTCTCCCGGAGGACACTGCAGCAATTGCAGGATCGTAAGCGCAAGGACTGTCTTGCCCTGCCCGCTTTCACCGACGATGCCAAATGTAGTCCCCTTATCTATCTCAAAATGATCGATATCAAGAACGGTTTCGACTCCCTCGTAGGTTCTATGATGCACTATGAGATTGTTAACTTCAAAATATGCCATGCTCACTACCCCCTCTCCTACTTTTTCCGAGTTTTGGGGTCAAGTATTTCGCGAATACCGTCTCCGATCAAATTGAATACAAGAACTGTGATGAATATCGCAAGCCCGGGGAACACAGAATACCACCAAATGTCCGGGAAATAGTTTTTTGATACGTTGATCATGAGACCCCATTCCGGCTGCGGTGCCTGGGCACCAAGACCGAGAAACGAAAGTGCGGCGACGGTGAGTATTACGCCGCCCATATCCATGGAGGCTTGCACGATGACCGGTGATATCGTATTGGGTACGATATGCCGCATAATGATTTTCAGCCGCGAGGTCCCTATCGTCTCGGCAGCTTGCACAAATTTTCGTTCCTTCAAGGAGATTGCCTGTCCGCGAACCAGCCTCGTATACCATGGCCACCAGGACAGGGCGATGGCCGCAATGGCATTGTTCAGACTCGGTCCCATCGTAGACACGAACACAATGGCAAGCAGAAGCGGAGGGAAGCTCAAGAACACATCGGTAATGCGCATGATCACTTCATCCAACACGCCTCCTATGGTACCGGCTATGGCGCCCAACGGAACACCGATGATCAGTGCCAGCGCCACCGCAATGATCGCCGTTTTAAGAGAAACCCTGGAACCGTACAGCGTGCGACTGAAAATGTCCCGCCCCATTTCATCCGTGCCGAACAGGTGTTCTTTGCTGGGTTCGAGAAATTTTTCCTGCATATTGACGGCATCCTCGATATGTTCCGGATAGGGGATGATATAGGGGGCAAACAGCGCCGTCAGAATAATGGCCAACAGAATAAACATGGCTGCTGCAGTGAGTTTGTTGCGGCCAAGCAAAAATAATGATTCTCGAAAGTTGTGAATTTTGGGCTTCAAGGATTCTTTGATTTGAACCCATTTATGATTGTAATCCATGGCCTTCCTCCTGACTCACAAACGTATACGCGGATCCATAGCAATGATGATGTCTGCTATCAGATTCAGTATCACGTAGAAGAACGCCGAAACCAGTGATATTCCAACAATTGCGGGAAGATCAAGCGTCACAACTGATTTACTCACATAACTGCCCAGTCCGGGCCAGCTAAATATCGTTTCTGTCAAGAATGTATTGACAAGCGTATATCCCATGGACAATGCAACCACCGTTGCCGTTGCGCCCAGAGAATTCTTAAGGGCGTATCGCCAAAGTACACGGGTTTCTCTGATGCCATATGACCGGGATGCGACGATATAGTCTTCATTCAATATTTCCAGTAATGCCGAACGCGTCATTCTCGCAACAAGACCGATCGGGTATAAGGAAATCGTTATCGCAGGCAATATGATGTGCTTTAGTGCATCGATAAAGAGGTTCCACTGTCCCGTCAGAGCACAGTCCAGGATCAAAAGGCCGGTGATGTCGGGAATCGTAGAGAAAATAGAAGCTTCGACGCTGATTCGGCCGCCTAACGGGAGCCATCCCAACATTCGATAGAATATCAGCTGCAGTATTAGTCCCACCCAGAATGTGGGTAAAGATACAGCTCCAATGGAGAAAAAGCGGGAAACGTGATCCAAGAGCTTACCGTTCTTTTTCGCCGAATAGATGCCCAGCGGTATGCCGATCATCACCGCAAATAAGAATGCAATAATCACCAGCTCAAATGTTGCCGGCAAGTAGTTCGCAAGCTCCGTCGTGATTTCCTGCTTGGAATTGAGAGATCTCCCAAGATCGCCGTGAAGCAAATCTTGCAGATAGGTGCCATATTGTATATGAAGTGGTTGATCCAAGCCCAATTCGACAACAGCTGCAGCCTTTTGTTCCGGCGTAGCACGTGCACCCACCCATTTCGCAGCAGGGTCTGACGGGATCACACGCGCGATGAAAAAAGTAATTGTTATAACGCCCAACAGCACAATCAAGCCGTTAAAAAGACGTTTAACGATATACCTTGGCATATGATCAACTCACCTCCTGATTTCGAGAGAGGCGCCTGCACACAGTTTGTAATGCATGAGGCGCCTCCTGGTTCCAGAAATTAATATCTGTGTTCAATGAAGCAGTATCAGGTGCTGTCTGCTGCTTAGTCCACTTGTTCGATTTCAAAATATTGTACGGCCGTCGGATAGGCAGGATTCCGGGAATAGCCATCGATTGATTTTGAAACAATCGATGCCACGACACGATCGTACGGGAATATCATATAGGCCTGGTCCAATACTTCTTCCTGGACTTCGATGAACAGCTGCTCTGCCTGGTCGCGGTCGGTAGCTGTCAATTGGTCAGCACTCTCGATTTTGGCATCCAGTGCCGGATCCTTGATGTACGACAGGTTGAAGAATACTTCATCCTCGGAATGGACCAGACTTTGGAACCATGAAATAGGACTTGCATAGTCCGGCCACCAAATCATGATAAACATGTCTTGTCTTTCGTCAGGATTCGGCGTTTTCGCATATTCCCAGTGAGAATCCCAGTTCCGCTCTCTGATGTCGACATTGATCCCGATCTGCTTCAGGTATACCTGCCAGAGTTGTGCAAGATCACGATAATCCGTGTTGCCGGATTGAATGGCAAACTCAAGCGTCAAGTCGGTCGTATCCACGCCGGATTTTGCGAGGTATTCCGCTGCCTTGTCGAGATCGAATGTATACTGCATCAAATCATCACTATGTCCCCAAAGGCCCGGAGGAACCATGCCTTTCGATTGAGCGCCCCGGTTTTCGAGCACACTTTCAACCACTTCTTGATAGGGGAAAGCGTAAGAAAGCGCTCTGCGGAAATCCGCATTGCTCTCCGGATATTTTTCGGTGTTCAAGAAGATCACGATATTATCATACGTTGTTTCATAAATTACGTTTAGGCTGTCGTTTTCCTTGACTGCCTTTAAATCCGTCGTGGAGAGCTGGTCTGCGATTTGTGCATCGCCGGATTCGAGCAGTTGACGTCTGGCACTGGATTCAACACTCTTCTTCAAAAGAACGTTCTTGTACGATCCTTCTTTCCATTCACGCCAATAGCCATCGTAGGCCGTTAACACTGCCTGGTCTGCTGCAGTGAGGCCTTTTACCATATAGGGGCCGGTCCCGCCGTCGTTGCCTTCCGGCGAGTTGAACCAATCGCTCTCCTGATCGCATGCGGCATCCGAAATGATGTACGCAGCGTATGCGGCTGTAGCAATCAGATCCACCGGAGCCGGTAATGAGCAATTAAATTTGACGGTCATATCATCGACTACTTCAATGGATTCGACCGATGCCCAGATGTAGGATGCACCTTTTCCCATTTCCATCGTGCGATCAATCGATTTTTTCACTGCCGCAGCATTCAGCGGCGTCCCATCATGAAATGTAACACCTTCCCGCAGTTTGAATTCCCAAACGGTTCCATCTTCGTTTTGAGTCCACTCCGTTGCAAGCAGCGGTTCGATTTCATTTGTTTCACTGTTATACCGTGTCAGCGTTTCATAGACATTCTGCAGAATGTATATGCCATTTGAGTTTTCTGCACTTGGATCCAACGTGATGTAAGGTTCCGAACTGATTGAATGGTACAGAACATCCGTTACTTCCGTCCCGCCACCGTTATCGTTGTCCGTACCGCCGCCACAACCGGACAGACTCGCTACGATCATGAGGGTGACGAGGAATAGACTTAGATATTTTTTCATAGTTTCCTCCCTACTAATTTAGTTTTCCTATTGTCTTGGCATTACAAATGTGTTAGATATTATTTATATAGTAAAGGTTAAAGTAAGTTCAATGTCAAGCTATTTCTTGATTTCCTCAACTTATTGTGAATGCTTTTGGCTGAATCTGTTGTACGAAATCCGAAACAAGAAAGTGAATATGGACGAAATGGAAAAAAATTCATGGGATAAATCGCAGCGTCTCACAATTGGTACGATCGCGAAGCTTTTTGGCCTAAATCCTTCCACCCTTCGGTTCTGGGAAAAAAAGAACCTTCTGAATACGCTGCGCAACCATAGCAATTATCGTGACTACGACTACCAGTCTTTATTGGATATCTCCGATCTCGTACTGATGAAAAGTATGGGAATGACTCTTGAAGACATGCGCAAATCACCCAACATGAATTTAGCTCAACTGGGCGAGCTGTACGAATCCAGAACACGTGCTCTGCAGGAGCAAGCCAGAAACCTGAACGAAATACTCTCAAAAACCAACGAAACCAAAAATCTCATGGCAGAATTCAATGCTCTTTGCCTATGTCGGGAAGTCGTCATATCCGAACCGGATGTACGACAGATAATCCAGCATAAGCGAATCGATGATCCTACGGTATGGAGAAAGTATTTTTCCGGGCAATACCAGTTCGGCGCTGTGCTATTTCCAAACAGCAACAACAGCCACGATGAAATATGGGGTTGGATCCCCAAAGATCCCGAACCGAAAGGAGCCCGCATCTGGGAATACACCCCCGGGGATAAGACGTTCGCTCAGTGTGCAATGTGGGTGAGCGTAGACGACCGAAAGAAAAATAATGTAGATGAGATTCGATCATTTTTCAAAGAACGTGGCTACAAGACAGGGATCATCGTCGCTCGCTTTGTCTGTACCGCTCGAGAATACGGAAGCCGCAATGATTTTTATAAAGCGTGGGTCGAGATAGAATAAGAACACTTTTCGCCTCTGCGAGGTAACCTGTCTTTCCGAGTTCGACTGTTAGATCTCTCCGACATACTCCAGCAGCCGATAGAGGACGACTGCGGCTTCCTGCCGGGTAAGGTTCGCTTTGGGATCGAATGCGCCAAAGCTGCCGATCATGATGCCTTTCGATGCCAAATAGTTGACCCCGTCCACCGCATAGGGCGCGATCGCATTCTGGTCTGCAAAGCCGTAGGCCTCGACTTCTTCCCGGGGCTCCTTGTTTTGCATTTGATTGACCAGCCGATACGCGATCGTCGCCAGCTGTTCTCTTGTCATGCTTTCCAACGGCGCAAAGCGATCTTTTCCCATGCCGCTCATAATGCCCAAAACCGCTGCGGTTTCCACAGCATCGGCATACCATGCGTCCAACGCCACATCGGAGAATGTGCCCTTCTCTGTTGCAGGCTTGCCATAGAGCGACCGGACGACGATCGCTGTGAATTCAGCTCTCGTGATCGTTCGCGAAGGATCGAACACCCCTTCTTTCGTTCCGCTGATCAGCCCCCGGGATGCTAGAATTTCCACAGGCTCCTTCGCCCAGGCTGCGGTCACGTCGGCAAAACTGCGAACCGTCTCGAAAGCGGCAAAGTCCGAAAAATGAGCTGTTCGGAAGGTAATGGTCCCCGCATCGAGATCGGCCTTTCCGCCCAACGGCACCCATGTCCCGGTCCCTTCGTCGTAACGGCAGGCGATCACCCTCTGCCCGTTCCGGATCTCTTCTTTCTGTACCGGCATCACCACTCTTACAGGCGCATCAAACTCGGTCATCGGTCTTCCGCCAACGGTTACCGTAATGCTTAATTGCCCGGATACTCTGCTTGGATCATCCGAAAACTCTTGATCCTTCTCGTTTCTTCCCGCGATCACAACAACAACGGATTGCTTTTCGTCTTCGCTGAGATTCCTGATCCATTGTTCCGGGAAGATCAGTTCCCCCTTTTCTGTCGTGATCCGAAGTCCCGACCCTGCAGCCAAAAGCTGATCCAGCACGCCGTAGGACAGGGTGACGCGGACACCGTCCGATAAAATCGCATCTTGCGTCAAATCCAAGCTGTAGAACCCCGCCTGATCCATGCTCCAGTCGTCACTTCCGCTCAGACTGTCCACAAGCACCCCTTTGAGAGAAAGCTCTCCTGCGGCGAGAGGTTTCGACTTGGTGCGGGAATCAGCATTCGGCTCTTCTACGGGAATCTCAGGACCGGGTGCCGTTGTGAATGTAAAATCGTAATCGGCAGACTGATGATCCCCATTCGTGTTTTTCACGGCTCCGGTGGGAATATGCACCGCGTATGCGGTGTTGCCGGATAATACGCGCAGGGGTTTTACTGTCAACCATTGATCATCGACCGTTACAGCAACAGGGATCTTCAGTTTGCTGATGCTTTGTTCTAAATAGATCTCATTGAACGCAGAACCTGCTGTGATCGCCTCGCTGAATTGAATGCGAATGTCCGTATCCGTCGCAACATCCGCCGATCGATCGAAGGGCGTGTTGAAAACGGGCACAGGATTTTGGGATACTGTGGTGAAGCTGAACGATTCAGCGGTCTTCATGCTGCGTCCGAAGGCGTCTCCGACGGCATTCTCCGGCAGGGTCAAGGTGTACTGGGTGCCGGGCCGCAACGGATCCTCTGCAGTTATGGTCAGAACATTCTGATCGATGGTCTTCGCAACAGGCACAGAGTTCAAATAGCTGTCGGTCAGTTTGATGTCGTCAAAGCCATCCTTATCAATGATCAGGCGATTGAATGCCAACGTAATGGGTTCATCGATATCCACTTGTTGCTGGCCGTCGGCTGGATTCATGGCTCTTACCGACAGGATCCTCGTATCCAGTTCAAAATCGAGGAGGTTGTTGTCCACTGTGCTTTCTTGGATATCTTCCGGCAGAGAGACCGTTGCAGTCATCGGGTATCTGCCCGCCGGATCTGCCGGAAAGCCCTCTGACGAAACAACAAAGCTCACCGTAGTATGTTCACCGGGGTCCAGTGCTCTGACCACTGTGGAAGCCACTTCCGTGTCGTTATGCGAAAGGACCACCTCGATGTTCTCCAACGGGGTCGAACCCTCATTGAATACCAGGGGCTTGACAAGATACTGGTAGCCTGCCAGGCTCTCCCACTGCACATCGGCCAATCCCACATCCGACGAAAAAACTGTCCGATAAGACACATTGTTCGTTGGATCGACTTCCGCGACTTCGTCTGTGGATACAACCTCTGCGTAAAGCTTGTATTCCGTCTTGTCTTCTTCCGGCACGATCCAGTCCAGGGCGACCGGAACGGACGCTCCTGCCGGAATCGGCTGGTCCAGGATCTTTTCACCGATCTTTGCCCCCGCTGCGGAGGTTCCTTCATAAAGAACCGCCACAGCACGCTCCGCAAAGTCCCCTTTGTTTTCCACCAGGCACGTGACACGAACTGCCGTTTCAGGCGCGGGATGATCCGCGGAAAGAACGATGGCGCCGTCCCGATCCATGGCCAAATCATGTTTGGGCGTATAGTTCAAAAATTTCAAGCTCACGTTATTGCTCGGGCTGTCATACGCTGTATCGCCGATGTACTCCGTGATGATATCGGCATGGGTATACAGCAGACCCAGGTTCCCCTCCGCATCAAAGGCAGGGCTGAAGGATCGCACATAACCCGGTTGAGTGGTCAGAGGGATCTCACGGCTCCAACTGCTTTTTTCGATATCGTAAAACAGTGCGGAGAGGTTGCGGTTGTTGTTTTCCCCGCCCTTTTGATAAACCATTGCGATAAAGGCATCTCCTTGGGTCAACTCGGTTTTTCCTGATACGCCTTCCAGGGATGCCGTCGACAAGGTTTCCCCGGCCAGACCGTGCCGATACACATAGCGTTCATCCTGATTCCAAAGGATGAACCAGTCTCCTCTATGAAATACCCCCCGGGCATTGGAGTCCCGAACAGTATTATCGGTCAATCGGATCGGAGCGCCCCAGGCGCCG